>UMKD01021360.1_pt1 | contig 76167 bp, 59 predicted proteins | sample 1966221 | NCBI WGS metagenome assembly UMKD01 (sample SAMEA4836167, study PRJEB28245) | human gut metagenome | biome: gut microbiome; material: fecal sample | place: Denmark | collected 2008
CTGCAAAGATACTGCCTTTCTCTATTACATTCCAAATTTTTCTCAATGTTTTTTTTGAATTATTTTTCTATGAAATGAAAACTTTTTCTTTTTCAGATTGTTATAGCTAAAATATTTTTACCTCTGCATAGAACAATCAAAGTAATTTGAAACGCAAACGCAATATCCCGTCTTTAAAATCATAACTAATAATCTTAAATACGCCTATTTCAGATGTATTCTCAACATGACGACCAATGCAAAGACATTCATCGTAATCTCCCACTTTAACAACCCGAACCGTTTCCGAAGCATTATCGGGCAATCGTCTCAAATCAAAACGTCCCAGCGCTTCTTCTTGTGTAATATATTCTGTCGTAATCGGTAAACCACTTTGTATAATTCGGTTGACCTGCTGTTCTATTTGATTTATTTCAGATTCTTCCGGTTCACGTTGGAATCGGAAATCAAGCTTACTCTTTTTTCTTTCTATATGAGCCGATACCGCACGACCACAACCAAAAAGGCGAATCATCGTTTGGTTAAGAATATGCTCCGTCGTGTGCATGGGCGGATATTCTTCTTTATTATGCTCATTTAATTGGGGAATATCTTTCATACCATATATCTTTAAAGTCAAATATTTTTACCTGACCAAGAGATTATTTCCGAATCTAAAATACTATATACATTCGTATCGACATATTCGCCAGAGAACATCAATTCTCCGTCTCGTTCCGTCCCTTCCAACCGAAATCCCAATCGCCGAGGGATAGCATTACTCGAATAATTTTTTACGGCACACCGAATTTGAATGCGATGCATCAAACGTGCTTCCACAGCCCATCGACAGAGTGTCCGAACACTTCGGGTCATTATTCCTTGTCGCTGATATTCGGGCAATAGCCAATAACCGATTTCGGTACGATGATTGACAAAATCGGAATTCACAAACCCGACCAATCCACAAAACTCTCCTCGACATTCTATCACAAAAGTAAAATTTCTTTCTTCCTCCGGGAAAGACAATACTTGCGATAAGAAGTCCATTTCATCTTGTTCCGAAAGATTAGCAATAAAAGGCAACCACGTTTTCAGATAATCCCTATGATCGGCAATGGCTCGATAAATCATAGGGGCATCGTTCAACATAACCTCCCTTAATCGGATACCTGTCTTTACATCAATGTCGAATTGTAACATTATTTCAATAAAAAATCATATCGGAAAGAAATCAGCACTCTGGTAAATTGTACATTATCATTCAAAGGTATGGACAACTCAGGACGAACCCATAGCTTATGAGCTCGAAAAAGAATGCCCGGAACAATACGATGTTCGACCATACGATACTCCGGAATATTCGTTATATCCAAAACCAATGCTGCCTCTTGGATCACACGACAAGCAGCATGTACCGTATAGCAAGTGTTATATCCCATACCAGAATCGTACATTGGCATAACACCAGCACCGAACTCCACTCGCCCTATCTTCTTATCCAAGCCGATCTTCAATCCGCTATCATAAAAACGCCCAGCGTAATTGGTCCCGAAAAAAGCTTCGGCAGAAAACTTTACGTCCCAAACACCCGTAGAGTAACGGAAAGTTCCGTTCGCTCGGATATATTGCTCGTTCAGATGGCGTATAAATATGGTATTTTCCAATCCCACCGACCAATTCTTTGCCTGAAACCCGATCGACGCATATTTATTATTTCTCACACCCACAAAAATCGACTTGGATTGTAACGAGTCATTTTGCGACCATACACTCAAAAAAGATATTATTCCTATAAACAACAATAAAACTCTCTTTTTCATAATTCCTTCGATAACCCCACATTGAGAATATTATACCCCAAATCATTCAAATGTAACCCATCTAACGAATAGTTCATATTCATTTTATCTTCATAGGCAAAATCGTCATACACATCTAAAAATACACCATAATTCAACGTCTCGACCATTTGAGATAATGCAAAATTCAACTCTTTGATATAATCGTTTATATGCGGGTTATCGATCTCTCGATTTCTAGGTAAAATAGAAATAACGAACACCCGACGTGGAGCCAATCCTTCGATCGTTCTCTTATACTCATCGACAAAATCGGTAATGAACTCTTGCCTCGTAGCATCATTGAAAAGTTTCCCTCCCAAATTGTTCGTTCCTATCAACATCACTACATTTTTGTCTTGATAATTCAGATTCCAAGTAGCAATCTCCTCCAACTTCGCGCCACTCACACCATCGTTTCGTACAATCCATGTGGGAAAAGCATCTTTTACGTCCCACCCGGCGACCAACGAGTCGCCCACGAAACACAATTCACCTTCTTTTTCTTCCGAACATGCACCCAAGCTCAAAATCAAAAGCAACATTATTTTCCCCATTCTACACACCCAATTCAGTCTCATTTTTCTTACTCTTTATTTTTTTGTAAAAATCACTCTTTAAAATTTGGTTTATAAACATATCGGTAAAAATCCGAGCGCCGTCGCCATTTAAATGCATGTTATCATAAAACAGCTCCGGTCTATCAAAAAAATACTCCATTTGATTATCATCTATCACCCGAATTCCATTCTCTCGGCACAACTCTGTAATAACCCTTTTCGAATAGGGATTCCCCTCGTGCCTCAATTTACGATAATATGGAGGAAAAACGACCACCAATTCTACATTGTTCGATCGTAGCTGCGTTATAATCGCTTTCAAATATTCTAATTTTACCGAGTAAATAAAATCATCATCAGGTTCGTCTCCATAATTTTCAAAGATAGGCAAATTATTGGGTTTATGTTTCGCTACAAATCCATGATTTGCCATTTCTTCTCTCGGCAAAAAAGATTGTAAGAAAATACGGAACCACACGGTATTATATTTATACAAATTAGATCGAAGAAAAGCAGAGCCTTTTCCATCATTTTGCAAGACCAACGCAGAATCTATAACCGGATTTCTCCCGTAATAAGGATTTAGTAACTCAATTCTACCGATATGATCGTCCGATAAATCATCGGGCTGCAAAGCTAAAATAACTCCCCGTGGTCGATGGTGTTCAAGCAGCCCGTCTATCATACATCTGAAAAATATTATGTTCTGAGCATTACACCCCCCATTAAAAACAGAAATTCCCAAACTATCCATCATGATATCCGGCATAAAACTATTAATCGCGACAGAAGACCCGATAATCACCACATCTTCATTTGCCTGATGAAACAGATACTCTATCTTTGCATAATCTCCCGGAAGCCCATACCTTTTAGAATAAAATGACATGACTTGCCCGAATATAACATCGAAAACAAGTACGATTACAATAATCGACACACATGTTTTCACTAACTTAAATATACTTCGGTTCATAATCGGTCATCTAAAATTGAAAATAGATAAACGCTCCACCATTGAATGAAGCCGTCAATATAATAAACGCAATAAAGAGAGATATAGATATGATTCTCACCCAATAGTTCTTAGAATTTAAAGCGTGAACTTTTATAGACATCTCATCTTTTATCTCTTTCAACATCAAAATACCTATACACATAAATCCTAACAGCAACGAAGGTATTCCTTCCCCCGTAAATAACGGACCTCGGTCGGTAAAAATTTTTGCAATGATACTGAATGCCGAATGAAGATCATTCGCCCTGAAAAAAATCCAAGCAAACATAACCAATACAAAAGTTACCAAACAATTAAAAACCGTATGTAATCTTTTGGATACATTTACCTTCGGGAGCAATCTGTTTTTTTCAATTCCGACAATCTGGTACAGCCCATGCAAACTACCCCACAAAACAAATGTAAGATTCGCTCCATGCCAAATCCCACTCACCAAGAAGGTTACAAACAAATTCCACAAATGTCTGTAATGCCCCACTCTATTCCCTCCCAACGGAATATATAAATAATCTTTGAACCATGTCGACAACGAAATGTGCCAACGCCGCCAAAACTCCTTGATACTTTTCGCAAAATAGGGACGATGAAAATTCTCCATTAAAGTAAAGCCCATCATTTTCGAAGAACCTATGGCAATCAAAGAATACCCGGCAAAATCACAATAAATCTGGAAGGTAAAGAAAAAGGTCGCCAGCAACAAACTGACTCCCGAATGTTCCATATAATTATTGTACACGGCATCGACATAAGTAGAAACTCGGTCTGCTACACACAATTTCATGAAAAAGCCCCATATCATCAACCTAAGTCCTGCATCAAAATTCTCATACGAAAACTTATGTTTTTCTCTAAACTGAGGAAGCATATTTTTAGCTCGTTCGATAGGACCGGCGACCAACTGCGGGAAAAAAGAAATAAACAGGGCATATACTACAAAATTTTTTTCTGCCTTTATCGTTCCTCTGTACACATCAACCGCATAACCGACAGCTTGAAATATATAAAACGAAATTCCCACCGGCAATAGCACGTTCCATCGAGGTATATCGATTCCTATATTTAGGAGAGAGAAAAAATCGGTAATCAACGAACCCGCAAATTCATAGTACTTATAGAAAAACAAAATACCCAAATTGATAAATATCCCCGAGAATAATGAAATCTTACGCCTTCGACGAGACCGAAAACGGTCCATGCACAAGGCCGAAATATAGGTAATCGATGTACTTGTCAACAGCAACAACGCATATACGGGCTCCCAACACATATAAAAATAGTAACTGGCCAGAAGCAAAAATATCGTACGTCCTTTAATACCCGGCAACAGGTAATAAACCAAGCATACAATCGGAAAAAACAAAATGAATTCTAAGGAATTAAACAGCACAACATTGATTCTTTAATTCGACAAGTAGATTATTCTGCACACAAATGTAATATTATTTTAAAAAGGAACAGATAATTTATTACAAAAATGCAGCTCTCTTAACAGCCTATTAATCAAATCGGAGAAAAAACTTTTCTTGCTTCCCAAAATCGGGCATACAAAAAAGACTGCCTTGCGAATCAAGAACAGTCTTTTTATTTTTCAATGTCAATAACAATAAACGTCATTAAAACAACGACTTACTCTACAATCAATTTGAACGATTTATCGCCAGCGCTCCCAGACACCACAGCCAAATAAATACCCGGTATAAAATTCTGAGTCGAGACACTCGCTTCTCCGTCAACAACTACATCGCATACATTCACGCCGTCGATAGTATATATCTTCAATCGACCCTGAGCCGCCACGTTCAAAGGCTCCCCCCGTTTCACAGGATTGGGATAAAGTAAGGTGACTTCTCTTTCGGTTCCCGTCAAACCGGTAGAAGTACCGTCCATATAAACCTCAAACTCGGTAACGGTTGCCGACTCTCCGTCTATATTTCCATTTGGAATTTCAATTTTCACATAACGAGCCTTCACCCTATCCACGGTCACCGACTTATTCGTTTTATTCAAATCGCCCGATGAAACAAGAGTCCAAACGCTATTCTCATCTGCACTATTATTTATTTTATTAAGGTCGGGGGTCTCTGTGGCCACATAGATATTATACCCTTCGATTTGATTCGCATCATATACCTTGAATGCATTTACATCATATTCGTCTTCCAAATCGAGAATGCAATAATGCTTATCGGCGGCAGACCTATCGAAATCCCAATGATACTCAGTATTTTCATTCAACCCGTCAAAAATATGCCGGGCATTGGTATAAAACGATTTAGCCCCCGAGGACTTCAAAAACGTTTTACCTACACTCACCAAATTGCCCCTATCCGTTCTTTCTTTCAACTTACCGTAAATATCGAACCCATAGATACGCACGGCATTTTCACCGGTAGGAAGTTCCATCGAAAATTTAACAAACCGGGCTTCCTTAGGCTCGGCCAAACGATGATCCTTTACATTGGCGTTTCCCGCTTCCGCATCATTGCGATTCACCACTTCTTCCCAATCACCGTCGTTTCCCGTCTTACTGACGTAAATACGATAGGAATGAACATTGTTATTTCCCTCTACCGTTTTCGAATCCCGAAAGACAAAACGATCGACCATATACACATCGGCCAACTCAAAGATCACCCAGGGATTGGTACTCTTATTGTCGCACCATTTCACCCCCTTTCCCGGCTCCTCAAAAAGGCAATAAGCCGCTTCGTTATTGCTTACCTGTGCACTGTAAGAGTGTATACGCACTTGCGGTGAATCTATTTCGGGAGAAACCTCTTCAACGCCTATCGGCGACGATGGAGGCATTTCTCCATCGATAGCCCAATCGGACGGTTTATCGCCCATGACAAGCTCCAAAGTCCCGCCATTAACGATTTCTTCATGCTTCAACCAACACCGACCGAGCTCTTGACCGTTCAGTTTGGCCGATTGAATATAGATATTCTTATCGCTTGCATTAGGAGCCAATACTTCAAACACTTTTCCTCCGTCGAGATTAATTGTCGTCTTCGTAAATACCGGACTTGAAATAAGATATATGTCCTGTCCCGCATTAGGATAAAATCCCATTGAATGGAATATATACCAAGCCGACATCGACCCCGAGTCGTCATTTCCGGGCAACCCCGTAGCAGTCGTATTATATCGCTCTTTCAAAACCCTACGGACAATCTCCGCCGCCTTGTCGGGACGATTCACATAGTTATACAGGCTTGGCACTAAAAATGCCGGCTCATTGCTTATTTGGAATAATCCCATATAGCTGTTTGGGTCGAACCCGTCTTGGACATGCGTAAAATATGTATCCAGCCGCTTCAAGAAAGCCTCTTTACCGCCACATCTTGCAATCAGCCCGTTCACATCGTGAGGCACGTAGAACGACATCTCCCACGGGAATGATTCATATACGATTCCTTCCCAACCATCGCGACGGAAAACATTGTAATCTTTCTCGTTCACCCAGTCGCCACTACCATTTTTCGGCCACAAGAATCCTTTGAATCCAAGACTATTGATGTTGTCGTTCCACAAGTTTTTCCAGTTATTCGACCGTTCGAGATACTTTTCGTAAACATCTTGTTTACCCAATTTCTTTGCTACGGTAGCGATTGCATAATCGCAATAGGCATATTCGAATGTGCGAGTTCCCGATCGCTCGGTCACCGTGGAAATATATCCTTTGGTATTATACTCCTCGACACCGCCACGACCTTCATTTCTCGGGTTCTCCGGTTCTACCTCGGCATTTTTAATCATTGCGGCCAATCCTTTTTCGTAATCAATACCCGGCAAATTTTTTACGATAGCGTCAGCAATCAGTACATCGCTGTTCGAGCCCCCTTGTACACGACCGTTACAATTCCCACTACGGCCGTCCGGCATATATCCCTCGTGCTCATAAATATCTATCATAGACCGTACGATATCGGCCTGACGAGAAGGTTTCAAAAGAGCGAACAACGGGTGTGTAGCTCTGAATGTATCCCAGATGGCATAATAATCGTCGAAATAAGGTTCGGACGATTCCCACAGCGGATTCTCACCCGTGCGGTCGGTAGGTTGTAAAAAGGCATGATACAAAGCCGAATAGAAAATAGTCTTGTCGTTATCGTTCCCCTCGACTTCCACAGTGTTCAACACCTCTTTCCATTGTGCGATTCCTGCATTGCGAATTTCGTCAAAGTCCCAAGACGAAAGTTCCGAAATGTTCGCTTTGGCTTTCTCTGTGCTAATAAACGATATTCCTACTTTTACTCTCACTTTTTGACCCTCTGTCGTATGAAACCCGAAATAAGCCCCGGTTTTCTCTGTTCCCGTTGCATCTACCTGCTCGCCCGATTGGACAGACGTCCCTTTCCAAACAGTATACTCATCGGCGGGGGTATCCAACAAAGCGTAGAAATACACCGTATAAGGACCACCTAAATTCCAGCCTCCTTTGACGGTCGAATAACCCTCGATTTCTTTATTCGAAAGAATTTTTACCCCCGAGGCTACCAATTCCTGTGATTCGACATGTAGTGTCAGACAACTTCCTGCATCGATCAATATCTTTGAAGACTCCGATTGGGGGAAAGTATATTCATGAAATCCGGCCTTAGCAGATGCCGTCAGTCTCACTCCCACATTATACTTACTCAAAGAAACTTCATACAAGCCCAAACCGAATCTCTCGTTAGAACGTGCCGACGAATAATCCGAAAGGTTCAAATCTCCGGTCATCGGTTGAAATAAAATATTTCCATACTTGGGACCACCGCCGGTTCCGCTCACATGCAAATGGCTGAAACCTTGTATATTGCCACCCTTTCCCCAACCTGAGTTATTGGTTCGGTCTCCACAATCGGCTCCTAATTTCACCATACCGAAAGGCACACATACTCCCGGGAACACATGCCCCTCGCCGTCAGCTCCGATTTCGGGTCTCACATACTCCCAATTCTCTCGGACAATCACATCTCCTCCGGTACAAACCATCTTCATTGTATTCAAATCGACACGGATTGTATAGACTCCCGTAACAGGCACTTGAAATGCATTATCGAAGCCATCATTGGCGGTAGCCCGCTCATACAAATCGTATTCCCTTCCCGACTCGACGAGCAAATGTCCGGCTATATCTATACGACAAGTAATGGAAGGTTCCCATTTATTCGACACCAAAAATTTGAACCGGCCTTCATCTATACTATAATCCGATAAAGTTCCTGTCCACGTAAAGATACCAGGCTCCTGCTTTTCCATCGGGATAGCGGCATCCGGATCCCAACCTGCCTCCGTAGCATTACCTACCAAATAAAGATTGTCATAAGCGGCAAAAGCCGGACTAAGAAACGATAAGAAAAATACTAAAATGAAAAAAGATAAGTTTTTCATGTTTAAAAATTTTAGGATTAAATATTCATGTCATTTATATGACACGCAAAAAGCCAATAACCCTTAAAAGGTCAAGAATAAAATCTATAATTATGGAATATTAATTTATAATATTAAGATAAGTGCCTCATAAACAAGGAGAAAATTCTTCCGATTTTAAAGATTTTTACGACACGCCAAACAGAGCCTTTGAAAAACAAATTTTATTATATTATATTTGCGACTACATACTTATATCACAATGCTTCTCTTTCAATAAATTCATGAAAATAACCGAAAATAATATTATAGAAAGTTTGAAATCTGGAGAAGAACAAGCATTTCGATACATTTACGACAAATACTACGGTTATTTATGTGCCATAGCAAAAGGTTACCTTTCCGATAACGATGCGGCAGAAACTGTTGTAGGAGATGTAATTTACAACATCTGGGAAATACGGAAAAATCTGAATATTCATACTTCGTTACGATCATACCTCATACGTAGTGTAAAAAATAGATCTATCAATTATTTACAGCAAGAGTACATTGCCAAAGAAATTTCTATCAATTCGCTACAAGATTACACCGAGATAGAATCTTTTTACTTTATAGAAGAAGAACACCCTTTGGAAAAAATGCTCGAAACGGAACTTGAAAAAACGATAAAATCTGCTATCCATACACTTCCAGACGAGTGTCGAACGGCTTTTATATTGAGCCGTTATCACGATATGAAATACGAAGAGATAGCATCCCAAATGAATATATCCGTTAATACTGTAAAATATCATATCAAGAATGCCCTATCCAAACTGAGAACAGAATTAAAAGACTACCTTGTCGTACTTTTATTATTTCTATTATCGAATGAACTTTATTGTAACACTATAAAGAAACTATTAGATTTCCTAAATACTTAAAATTATTTAAAACCGCTCATACAGACTACCCCAAAGAAAAAAAACATCTGTCTTTCCTTTGAATATGAAGAGAGCCGACATACATACCGAGCACATAAATAATCTGATTCTTTCATTTTTGAATCGGACAATATCTTCTACCGATTTAAAGGTATTGAAAGAATGGATTGACGAAAATGAAGACAACAAAGCCTATTTTTCGGAAATACAAAAAATTTGGCTGATTTCCAGCATTTACGAAAAGAAAAACTTCGATAAATTAAAAGACCGGGCTTTTCAACAATTCAAAGACCGGATCGCTCAAAAAAACCAAGAACAAGACATTTATATCTCACGTCCAAATTGGAATCGGATTTTTTATATAGCGGCATGTATCATTATTGCATTCTTTGCAGGAATAGGAGTAATGTACTTTACTGGGAATCAAAGACTCTCCGATCAAACACTATCCTATTCGGTAGAATCTCCACGAGGATCGAAATTAAAACTGTCTCTCCCGGACGGAACATCGGTATGGCTCAATGCCGATTCAAAACTATTATATGACAACAACTTCGGTATCAACAACCGCGATGTCACGCTATGCGGAGAGGGATACTTCGAGGTCAGCAAAAACAAAAATCTCCCGTTTCAGGTCGTATCGGACGATATAAAAGTAGAGGTCTTAGGGACAAAATTCAATGTCAAAAATTATCCAGAAGATCCGAATATCAAAGTCGCATTGTTAGAAGGTTCGGTGATGCTATACGATTCTCTTGAAAGCACGATATTAAAACCGAATCAGATAGCACAATACGACAAACAAAACAAAAAAACCACATTAAAGACCATAGCGGCAGAAAATACAAGCGCGTGGATAAACGGTCACCTGTATTTCGACGAGGAAAACATGGAAACCATCGCTTTGGCTTTGGAACGAGCATTCGATGTGAATATTACCATTAAAGACGAGACCCTGAAAAAAATGATATTCTACGGCGACTTCATTATCGAATCGAACAATATCGATGAAATTATGAATATCATGGCTGCCACAAACAAATTTAACTACCACTATAAAATCCGTAAAAACGAAATAGAAATATTTCAATAAACACATTCAATATTTATTGGTGTAATAGACAAATCCAATTTGTCTAACTACCCGTTTCATACCTAAAACCATGCTCAAAACAGTTACTATTTGCCGTTCGGTTTATCCGTTAAGATTCATTTTACTACTCGGTATTCTATTCTCTTTCAATGTTTTTGCTAAGCAAAGCGGAGAAGAATATATCATCGAAAGAGAAAACTGGAAAGCCTTTATTCGTCTTTCGGACGGTACAGTAGACCGATATGAATTTCGGGAACATGGCGTATGGAAAACCATACCCTTTCGCCACGACCGAATGGCCGGACCGGCTTGGGACGGTATCATGCTGGCTCATGATAAAAAAAATCCGGGATCGTTTATCGGCGAAAAAGACCTCATTTTATACAATATCTCGTACGTCCCGGCGCAAGACCATCTCATCGTCAAATGCTCCATGACCAACACGGGGAGTACACCATACGCCCCGAAACAAAGCAGGCTGATTCTCGGTATCGATAGTGAAATGCACGCCTACCCTCAATGGGACACTAAATTTTTCCCCACTCTGCTACGTTGTGAAAAAGACTTCGCATGGGGCTATTTCATGTCTCCGAAACAAACCATATTCGGTTTTACAACGGCCGAACCGGTTGCCTCATACACCATAAACTACATTTACGAGGGTTGGCTTAAATGGAAATGGGGACATCAAATAAGAACTGCCAGTTTAGATATGCTACATTGCTTACCTCTGCCGGAAAGGCATCCCCAGAACTTAACGGAGCTGGCTCCCGGAGAGACGAAATGCTGGCATATACACATGGGACAAATACAGTCCCTTCCCGACGTAAAATCGAAACTTTCGGAATGGGCTGCTGTTCCCATGATCGAGTGTGACCGCTACACCATAACATCGAAAGAAAGCATATCCGTACGGGGGTATTCGACCGACTCGATAAGCATCGCAATAAAAGGCCCCGGCATAAAAAATCAAAAAAGCCTCACGACCGACAAAAAAGGCAATCTGTACACGACCTGTTTCCGCCCGGCTCAAAAAGGAGAGTATAAAATCACGGCGACAACCCAATCGGGGAAAACGGCAGAAGCCCGTATATTCGTTCGGCAACCGTGGTCGTGGTACATGAAAAATGCCCGAGACTTCGTAGCCGAGAACCAACCCTTATTCTCCAACGCTTGTGAAACATTTTACGGATACTACACCGCCTTTCTTGCGGCAAAACACTTCCCCGACATGGCAAAAGACAACGCCTTGCAAGAACGGTTCGACAACACTCTACCTCTAATTATCGACACAACCACATGGCTGCCTAACCCGAAATCACTGCCTCACCGCATACAAAATTTCTCGGCCCTGATGGGAATGCTGGTCGACCTATGGGAATATACGGGAGAAAAACATTACTTGGAAAAAGCCGCCCACATCGCAGATTATCTCTGTTCCGATAAAATACAAGGGCCCGACGGAGCTTATCGCTCGCAAGGAACTCATTACACGGCTGTTATCTATACAGCCAAATCGATGCTCGAATTGGTGGCCGCCGAAGAAAAGCTCATCGCGAATCCCGTTTGGAAAGAACGCCACGAACGACATTTAAACTCGGCCCGAAAAGCCGTAGACGATTTGTGCGGACGACTCGACGACATAGAGACCGAAGGCGACATGACTTTCGAAGACGGCATGATCACTTGCAGCGCCCTGCAATTGGGCATGTATGGATTGCAAACTACCGAACCGTCACAGCAGAAGAAATACAGCGAAGCCGCCCGATATCTGATGGACAAACATAAATGTCTTGAACAATTATTAATCCCCGATTGCCGCATGAGGGGAGCCACACTGCGATACTGGGAAGCTCTCGACATTTACTTTATTCCCAATCAAGCCATGAACTCTCCGCATGGCTGGACGGCATGGAAAATCTACGCCTCTTACTACTTATATCTGCTGACCGGTGAAGAATTTTATCTAACCGATTTCATGGACACGCTCGGGGCCTGCGCCCAAATCATGAGAGAAGACGGTCATTTGCGCTGGGGATTCATTCCCGACCCCTATATAGAAGCCAAGCTATATGTAGAAAATCCCGAGCAAAAACACCACGGATTAGTCGTCGACTCTATCGTGGGAGAACAATACTTAGATATGATAAGTCCGTGGTTGCGTCCCGACGATGAAAATACAATCTGTCAATTTAAAGAAAGAGGAGGAGCCGGAGACAATACGGTTCAAGAAATTTTCAAAGTCATGGAAGAGTGCGCTCTCACATCAGCCTATGTCCTCATACGAAAAGACGGCTCTATTCTGGCTTACAATTGTCAGGTTCACAAGAAAAACGGCACTTTGCATATTATACCCGATGAAGCTATCATCTCTAAGGTACACTTGAATACCGCCCGAAAAACAAATATTTCCATACAGGCGACCGGCAAAAAGATTCGCGTGAAATCGGTTCTCGGGTGTAAATGGATCGAACTAAATTAAGTCTTACCTTATGAACAAAAAACTTATTTTTTTAATAGTCAGCTTTTTGTACATGGTGACGGCTACGGCACAACCGTTATTAATCCCATATCCCCGATCGATAGAGATACGGGAAGGATATTTCTCCCTCTCCGCAAAAACAGGCATTATCAACCTCAGCGACAAGAATAACGCCCGGCTGTTAAAACATTATATAGAAGAAGATATCAATATTAACCTCCACGAACAGCGAGGCGACAACAATATATTCCTAATCACGAACCGAAAACTCAAAGAATCGCTGGGAGCCGAAGGATACCGCATGAACATTTCGGCTGATTCGATCGTCATTGAAGGTGCTGAAAATGCCGGCGTTTTTTACGGAATCCAAACGTTACGACAGTTGGCGGCACAAAACAGACTGGCTATACCCTGCATGGAAATATTCGACAAACCCGAATACGAATGGAGAGACTTTATGCTCGACGAAGCACGCCATTTCAAAGGGAAAGTCGTCGTAAAGCAACTTCTGGAAGAGATGGCCTATTTGAAAATGAATAAATTCCACTGGCATCTCACCGACGATCAAGGGTGGCGTATCGAAATCGAAAAATATCCGCGACTCACCCAGATAGGAGCATATCGGGACAGCACCCAAATAGGAGGTTGGAACAGTCCCCTCTACGATGTTAACATTCATGGCGGTTACTATACCCAAGAAGACATACGGGAAATTGTAGACTTTGCGGCCGAACGGCACATTGAAATCGTCCCCGAAATCGAAATGCCGGGACACACCTCGGCTGCCATAGCCGCCTATCCCGAGCTCGGTTCCTTGAAAACGCCCCCTACCGTGGCCACATATTTCAACCCCACGTGGGGAGTATTCAATGTAGCCGACAAACGTGTAATAGAATTTATACAAGATGTTTTCGACGAAATTTTCGATTTGTTTCCAAGTCGCTACATACACATAGGCGGAGACGAAGTCCACCCCGAATCGTGGGAAGCCAACAGCGACATCAGCCGCTTCATGAAAGAAAAGAATCTCGACAATTATAGCGAAGTACAAATGCTGTTCACCAACCGGGTCGCCTCGCTCATACACAGCAAAGGACGCACGATGATCGGGTGGAACGACATCATGGGCAAGAACATTCACGAGTGGGCCGACTCCGATAACGAAAGTACCCATGCCCTCGCTCCTTACGCCGTCGTTCAATTTTGGAAAGGAGACACCGCCCTCATAGCCGAAGCGCTGAAACAAGGTCATCGAGTCATCAACTCACCGCACAGGGATACTTACCTCGATTATAATTATACCAAAATTCCTTTGGAAAAAGCCTACGATTTCTCTCCTTTTCCCAAAGGCATAGACCGAAAATACAAACCGCTGCTGTTGGGATCGGGCTGTCAAATGTGGAGCGAATGGATACCTCGCATCGAAGATATGCAACGCCAAGTGTTTCCCCGCATAGCAGCCTATGCCGAATCTGGTTGGACCATCGAAAATAAAAAAAATTTCACCCGGTTCTCGACCTCCCTATCCCAAATATTGATTCCCCGATGGAAACAAAAGAACATCGCATGGCATAAAGAATCGACACCGCAAGCCGAATAAATCAGTACAGGTGCGTATCCACTCATATAGTTTTAGATAGTTTTTCATTCGGTAACAAAAAAATCACGAAAAAATATTTCGTTATCGACTACCCGATAAACATACAGACTTGTCCTAATTATATAACAAGAATATTGTTTTATGACTATTAACTAAAAAACTTTAATACTAACCTTTAATCAAACCAATCAATGATTAAGCATTACAGAACCCTGCTACTCGTGTTTGCGCTATTCTGTAATACGGTTGTCATTCAAGCTCAGAACGTTTCTCTGAAATTGAATAACGTAACCGTAAAGGAGGCCATCGAAGCAGTGAAAAAGCAAACAGGCAAATCATTCTTCTTCAATGTGAATGATGTAGATCTAAACCATCGGGTAAATATCGACTTAAAAGATGCGCCCCTCGGAAAAGCACTCTCTCAGATTCTTCAAGGTCAAGACATCGATTATGAAGTAAAAGACAATCACATCGTCTTATCCAAAAGAAACAGTACAAAAAACAACCAGACTTTTACAGTCGTAGGGCAAGTTACCGATGAGAAAGGTGTGCCGCTCATCGGCGTAAACATCACTGCGAAAGGGCATGGAAACACGGTGACCGACATCGACGGAAACTATTCTATCAAAGCCGCACCGGGTATCGCTCTTGTGTTTTCCTATATCGGATATCTGCAAGAATCGGTCAAAGTAAACAAACAAAAGACGGTCAATGTCCAAATGACCGAAGACACGAAAGCGCTGAATGAAGTCGTAGTCATCGGTTACGGAACTCAGAAAAAAGCCAATCTGACCGGAGCTGTTGATGCCATATCTTCGAAAGAAATCGAAGACCGTCCCGTTTCCAACCTCGGCCGTGCCCTGCAAGGAGCTGTGCCCAACCTCAATATCACCTATGGATCGGGAAAGCCTAATGAAGGAACGAACATCAATATCCGCGGTTTCGGCTCGATCAACCAAGATGCCAAACCATTGGTTCTTATCGACGGTGTCGAAGGCAACCTCGACAATATCAATCCCCGGGACGTCGAGTCCATCTCGGTGTTGAAAGATGCATCCTCGGCGGCCATATACGGTGCAAGAGCCTCGTTCGGTGTAATCTTGGTAACCACGAAAAAAGGAAAAGACGGCACGGCCAAAGTCAGCTACAACGGACGATTCAGCTTCTCGAGCTCGACAGTCAAGACCAATTTCCTTACCACAGGTTACGATGCAGCAAGACTGGTCGATGAATACTTGATGTCCTACAACGGGACACGCTACACCAAATACACCGAGGAAGACTTCGCCGAATTGGAAGCTCGCCGGTACGACAAGACCGAAAATCCCGAGCGTCCGTGGACAGTTATCAAAAACATAGGTGGAGTAGACCAATACATGCATTACGCCAACTTTGACTGGTACAACTACCTCATTAGCAATTCAAGACCCACTTGGGACAACAATTTGAGCATTACCGGTGGCACACAAAAGTTAAACTACTTCGTTAGCGCCAACTACCATACCGAAGACGGTATATACAAACAAAACACTGACAGGTTCGAAACAGCCAATATCCGTGCCCGTATCAGCGGCGATATAAAAGACTGGTTCAACTTGACGGTCACCAGCCATTTGTATCACTCCCGCTACAAAGCGCCCGGTTTGGAAAACGGCAACAACATCGCGAACTACACGTTCCATGCCATGCCTTTCTTAATGCCTTACAACCCCGACGGAACCCACGTGTTCAGTACCCCGATCATTGCGCAACAACCCACCGATGGCGTACACATCATGACCGCCGATGGTAACACCTTTACAGACGATAAATTCAAACGTTTGACAACATCGGTAAACGCTACGTTCAAACTATATAAAGGTTTGACATTGCACGCTAATTACAGTTTCCGATACGATACGCAGGACAAAGTCGTCCGTACGGCCCCCGCAGAATATTCGACGGAGCCCGGAGTCGTTATCCCGGTAACAGGAGATCTGTTCAAAAACAAATTGCGTCAGCGCAGTAATAGCGAATACTATCACATGGTCGATGCCTATTTAAGCTACGACAACACGTTCAACGACCACCATATAAGAGGCGTATTCGGTTTCAACTACGAGCAAGATTACCAAAAGAACCTCTACTCCACGATGATGGATATACAATCCAACGAGTTGAACGACTTTAACTTGGGTAACCACACCGAAGGAGTCTCTTTGGAAGGAGGACAATACGAATGGGCACTCGAAAGTTTCTTCGGGCGTGTAGGATACGACTGGAAAGGAAGATACTTGGCAGAAGTCAACCTCCGCTGGGATGCATCATCGCGTTTCCGCAGAGACAAAAGAGCAGCGGTATTCCCCTCGGTTTCGGCCGGTTGGCGCGTAAGTGAAGAGCCTTTCTTCGCTCCCATACGCAACACATTCTCCAATTTCAAAATACGTGGATCGTTCGGGTCGCTCGGTAACCAAGCGATATCCAGCCCCTACCCCTATATACAGACGTTGGATTTGTTGCAACAAAACTATCTGGTAAACGGTGAATTCCTCACCTATGCATCCGTCTCCGCCCCCACAGCAGGCAATTTTACTTGGGAAACCGTTGTTCACGGAAACTTGGGTCTCGACCTCGGATTTTTCAACAACCGGTTGACTTTCGCCGGAGACTTGTATATTCGCGACACGAAGGACATGCTCGTCCCCGGTAAGACACTACCCGGAGTATACGGAGCCGCTTCACCGAAAGAAAATGCCGCCGACTTGCGCACCAAAGGTTATGAACTGACTTTGAGCTGGAACGACAAATTCAACCTCGCCGGCAAACCTTTCACTTATGGCGTATCTCTCGCTTTGGGCGACAACATCTCCAAAATCACGAAATATGACAACCCCACCAAAGATTTCAACGTTTCTCAATACTACGAAGGCATGACCATCGGCGAAATCTGGGGATACCAAATCGACGGTCTGTTCCAAACCGATGAAGAGGCTGCCGCATACCAAGCCGAAATAGACCACTCGCTCATCGCCAAAAACATCTTACAAACGGCAACGGGCAAATACAAAGGTCTGAAAGCCGGTGACCCCAAATTCGTAGATCTCGATGGAAACGGTCGCATCGACGACGGTGAAAAAACGGCAAACAATCGTGGAGATATGCGCATCATCGGTAACTCGCGTCCCCGCTACAATTACAGCGGAAGCATCAACCTCGGCTGGAACGGATTCGACATCTCGGCCTTCTTCCAAGGTGTAGGACGTCAACATCGCTACCCCGACGGCAATGCCATGCTTTTCTGGGGTGGATATGCCCGTCCCTACTCTTCGTTCGTGCCCGAGCACTTCTTGGACGATGTTTGGAGCGAGGACAATCCCGATGCTTACTTCCCTAAATTAAGAGGCTATGCCGCTCAGGGAGACCGCCACTTGGCAAAAGTAAACGACCGCTATTTGCAAAATACCGCATACTGCCGTTTGAAAAACCTCACTGTCGGATATACCCTTCCGGCCGACCTCACCCGGAAAGCCCGGATCGACCGCGTACGCGTCTATTTCAGCGGTGACAATCTGGCCACTTGGACGGCACTCAAAAGCAAATACATCGACCCCGAACAATTCTCCACCGATGGTAGCGCCCGGGTCTATCCGTTTGCCAAAACATTCTCTTTCGGTCTTGATATTACATTCTAATAACTTTCATTACCTATTCTCATGAAAAAGAACATTAAATATATATTTGCGGCTGTTGCAGGTTTATGGTTGACCGGCTGTACCGATGAACTCGACCGCTACCCGCTTTCTTCTCTTTCTCCCGAAACCTATTTCAACAACGAGGAAGAGTTGGAGACTTTCACGAACCATTTTTACAGCCAGTTCCCGAGCGCAGCGTCTGGTTACGGAGAATCCGAAGACATAGTTAACATCTTTACTCTACCCGAAACTACGATCGGGCTCACCCGCACAGTCCCCACCAAAGGAGGGGGCTGGAACTGGGAATACCTGCGTGAAATCAATCTCTATTTGAAATACTCCCATCGCTGTAACAACAAAATAGCTCGGGAGCACTACGATGGTATCGCACGTTTTTTCAGAGCCTATTTCTACTTCGAGAAAGTAAAAAGATTTGGCGATGTACCCTGGTATAACAAACCGTTGGAATCGAACGACCCCGACTTGAAAAAGCCTCGCGACTCCCGCCAGCTCGTCATGGACTCGATCATGTCCGACATCAACTATGCGATCAACTACTGTGACGACAACTCCGAACTGTACCGCGTGACCAAATGGACGGCTATGGCCCTCAAATCGAGAATCTGTCTGTTCGAAGGAACATTCCGTAAATACCATGGAATCGCAGGATACGAGACATTCCTCGAAGAATGCGCCACCATCTCCAAACGGTTTATCGATGAAAGCCCTTACAGCATCTACACGTCAGGAGACAAACCATATCGAGACCTTTTTGCCTCGATGAACGCCATACAACAAGAAGTTATATTGGCTCGTGACTACGACTACACAAAAGGTGTGAAGCACGAGGCCAATTACAACACCATGGCACAAACCTACGGACGTCCCGGCATGAATAAGAAAATCGTAAACAGCTACCTCATGACCAACGGTGACCGCTTCACCGACCAACCCGGCTATGAGACCATGCAATACTACGACGAAATGCAGAACCGCGACCCTCGCCTCACTCAAACCGTCGTAGGTCCGGGCTACATGCGTATCAATAGCGACAAAGTGGAATCGCCCAACTTCTCCTCGTCGACCACCGGATACCAAATCATCAAATGGGTAACCGATGCATCGGGCGACGGATACATGGGATCTTCCAATGACTACATTCTGTTCCGCGCTGCCGAAGTCTACTTAAACTATGCCGAAGCGAAAGCCGAGTTAGGAACCTTGACTCAGGACGATCTCAAAATCTCCATCAAGAAAATCCGCGACCGCGTGGGCATGCCCAACATCGACATGCTTGCCGCCAACGCAAACCCCGACCCCTATTTGTGCGCACCCGAGACCGGTTATAGAAATGTCACCGGCCCGAACAAAGGCGTGATCCTCGAAATACGTCGCGAACGCACCATCGAACTCTGCCTCGAAGGACACCGTTATTACGACATTATCCGATGGAAAGAAGGAAAAATGTTCGAGCAGCCTTTCCTCGGCATGTACTTCCCCGGTTTGACACAAGGATCGGGAGACAACCGCTACGACGTGTTCGACATGAACGATGGAACCGTGGGTGACACAGAAAAAGTGGACATCTGCATCTACACCGGCAAAAAACCTTCGGTAAAAAACATTCGTAAATTCTACAAGCTGGGCGAAGAATTCGTCTTGACCGATGGAGACAAAGGCAACATCATCTGCCACGACATCGAGAAAGAACCTCGCCAGTGGAACGAAGATAGAGACTATTTCTTCCCGATACCCACGACCGAAAGATCGCTCACCAACGGAGCTTTAACACAAAACCCCGGTTGGAACGACGGATTGGATTTCTAATCGCATAACATGGAATACAGATTCAGAAGTTATGCTTCTGAATCTGTATTTTCAACCGAAGACGAAACCTGCAACCGATTTTTATAAAAAATCGACCGACAGACTACCCTCTCGCAAAAAACATCTGTCTTTATAATAAACACCCAAAATATTAATTTATCATTAACTAAAAAATTCTAAGTATGGAAAAGTTTACTTTTTTAGGTAAGAAAGTCGCTTTGTCTGCTTTCTTATGCTGTTTTTCCCTGACCGGTTTTGCTCAGGAAGACACTCAAACATTCGATTTCGATGACAACGAAACCAAAGAGTATGCCGCATTCTTCAAACAACCCTCTGCCATTGAAGGAAAATGCAATGCCGAAGTAATGGGTATCGACATCAATCGCGAAGGATTCTCTTGGGACGACATGAACACTTGGAAAAACGCCGAGGGAAAAATTTGGCATAAATACACCGATGGATATGTTGAAACTCTTTTCGGAATATGTGCCAATAATAAAGAGGCTCCGTTCCAAGGTGAAACCGGAGGAAAAACCAGCAGTCTGAGCTGGACAAACTCCGAGGGAGACAACAAATGGTATCCGGTACTGCCGGCCGTTGTAAATTTAAAAGGAACTTTCACTCTCACGAATTGCGTGGCTACCGTTGTCCACATCTCCAACACTCAATTGGACACTGTAAAACTCCAAATGGTAAATGAAGACAAAGACTGTTATTTGCACGTTCGTCGTAATTTGAACTGCAAACAGTTGGATTTGAGCGGTTCTACTGGTAAAGTACGTCAGTTGGCTGGTTACAGAAACGCATTCTCCGACGAAAACTCCCTCTTGTGCACAGACTGCCGCCCGGCCGAATTCCTCGATTGGCTGTTCAATATCGAAGACAACCACTACACATTCTCTACTTTGCCCCTACATCCCTGCACTGGCAAAGTATTGGAAAGCGGATACAAATTGCAATGGGAAGCTGCCGGCGGATATCCTATCGGATACATGAATGCCGACGGTGAATATGAAATCGCTGTGGGAGAAGATATCGATCTTTCCAGCGAATATGACGTAGATGGTAATATCACGACCTACACATGGAGAAACATCGATGGAGAAGAAATCACGCCTCCCGATGCTTCCGACGGTTGGTTCTGCTTCGACGAATCGAACCTGAATCAAGAATACCGCTGTGAAATGACAAACGAAAAATACCCGGCTTTGGTATTGAAAACAGTATTCGTTAAAGTAGTCAGTGAATACACCTCCGGTATAAACAAGGTAGAAAACAACGGTATTGCAGTAGGACCGAATCCGGCAGCCGATTACATCACGATTAAAGGCGAAGAAGTACAAAGCGTAGATATCTTCTCGCTCACGGGAGCTTGTGTAAAAAGCGTAAACGACAACGTTCAAACTATCGAAATAGCAGACCTCGCACCCGGTATCTACACCATCAAAGTAGTAACCGCCAGCGGTGAAAAGGTAGCCAAGTTTATTAAAAAGTAAGTAGAAAACAATTTTTTCTTCCAATAACAATAACCGGCAAGATATAGGAAATATCTTGCCGGTTATCTTTTTCCCCATAAAGAGAACGAACCGAGCACAACACGGCTCAGCCGATAATTAGCGGGGAGTGTTCGTGTTTGTCCTGTATTTTTACTCGTTTTGTGAATTTTTTAATATAGTTCGTTGCGTTAGCGATATTAGGGGCTCAGTTGATAATTAGTGGGGATTCTCCTTTTATACCTCTACCCCCTCAATCAAAGATTATATGATATTTTCAACCCCCTCGCCCTGCGGGCACTCCCCCTATCTCATCTGCGATGAGCAGAGGGAGAGGATTGAAAGTATCACTTTGAACCGTTTTATCCCTTCGGAGCTTTGTGGGGGGTATTCTCCTCCTCCCCTGCCGTGTCCCGTAGCATGGCGGGGTGTTTTGCCCAGCAAAATATAGGGGAGGTGGCCGCAGGACGGAGGGGGTAGATAATACCGGTAAGCGGTAATGACTGGGGTAAGCCTCCTCTCCCCCTACCGTGTCCCGTAGCATGGCGGGGTGTTTTGCCCAGCAAAATATAGGGGAGGTGGCCGCAGGACGGAGGGGGTAGATAATACCGGTAAGCGGTAATGACTGGGGTAAGCCTCCTCTCCCCCTACCGTGTCCCGTAGCATGGCGGGGTGTTTTGCCCAGCAAAATATAGGGGAGGTGGCCGCAGGACGGAGGGGGTAGATAATACCGGTAAGCGGTAATGACTGGGGTAAGCCTCCTCTCCCCCTGCCGTATCCCGCAGCATGGCGGGGTGTTCTGTATAAAATCGGAGTAAAGGCGAAAGAGGAATACATCTCAACCTCTCCCCCTGTGTTCCTGCAAGGAATATAGGGGGAGTGCCCGTAGGGCGAGGGGGTTAGAATACAAGCAAAAGCACAAACCCCGATCTTTTTAACCCCTCTCATTCATTAACATTCAAGTCTATCCCCATGAATTTTCTACTGAACCCACAACACCAACAAAAATACAATACTTTCACCCAGCCATAGAACGCCAATAACGATTGTTCTCCGATACGACCGGCGACCTCCTCTCAAAAAAAATAATTTGCAGACTACCCTTTTCCACTATATATTTGTCTTGTATATAAATAGCCGTAAGATTTTCGACAACACGTCGGCTTTCAAAACAAAAACATTTATCATGAAAAAAATTACTCTATTACTCGCGTTTTTTATCTGTCTGAACATCAGTTTGAACGCTCAGACATATCCCAAAAAAGAAAATGTCATTCGTCTGCTCACCTACAACACTCATTATTGCAAAGGAGGAAGCGACCCCGGCTCTATCGACGATTACAACACTCAGCGCCTTGCCTCGGTTATCGAAGCCCTCGACCCCGATGTGGTTGCTCTGCAAGAACTGGACAGCGCCATGAGCGACCGTAGAAGGAGAGATCTGTTAAAACAAATCTCTGAATTCACCGGACTCGATTATCAGCACATCTTCGGAGGTTTAGCCCCCATCAATGGCGGTAAAGTAGGTCCGGGACTACTCTTTAAAAAAGATTTGGAAGTAGTAAAGAAAAAGATTATCCCGTTGGCAGGCGATGAAGCCCGTAGCGCAGTACGGGTGGACTTCGAGAAATTCACATTCATGGGAACCCACCTCGACCTGAACGATGCAAAAAGGACCCAAAGCGCAAGCACATTGGTCAATGAAACCGACTTTATCCGTAAACCCTGTTTCCTCGCCGGCGATTTGAACGATTCTCACCGATGGAGCAACGGAGGAATCGCATTCCCCGTACTGGCCGATAAATTTTCTATCGTCAGCGATACGGAAGGTAACACCATTCCGGGCCGGACCGACAACGGGGCTCTCATCGATTATATCTTGTTCAAAGATTATAAAAACTCGGGAATTAAAATCGTTGAGACACACATTGTCCGCACGTTGAAAGTAAACGGGTCTGTCATTGACTTAGGATCGATATCCGACCACTACCCCGTTTATGTAGACATCGAGATTCCCGGGCTAAGCGGAATCGAAAATGCCACCCGAAGCAATTCGATTCAAATACATCCCACCCAAGTACAAAACACATTAAACATTCAAAGCGAATCCCCCGTCAGAAAAATAAACATCTACTCGATGACCGGTCAAAAACAATTAGAGGCAAATAACCCCGGCACGGCATCGGTCGACATCTCCTCTTTATCGAACGGAATATACATCGTGGAAATTTTCGCAGATAACGGCACGACATTCAAAGGAAAGATTATCAAGAGATAAGCCATTCTTATTAAACTTATTTATACAATTATCAAAGTCCATATCAATGAACTTCGAGTTCTTTTTATCCCTACAAAAACAGCCGACAAACACATAAAACACATCATGAAGAAAGCGATATTACTCTCCATCGTTTTGGCCGGGACATTGTTCTCGGTAAAACCGCAGTCCTATCCCAAAGCCCCGGGAACAATCAGACTACTCACTTACAACACCCACTATTGTAAAGGAGGTTATGATCCGGGAGAAATTAACGAAAGCAACGTGAAAAAACTTGCACAAGTCATCAAAGCTTTGGATGCCGACGTCATCGCCTTGCAAGAATTGGACAGTGCCTCTCAAAGCCGGGGAAACCGTTATCTGCTGCACGAAATAGCCGAACATACAGGAATCGAATATACCGATGTGTATGCCAATGCGGCTCGCTTCGACAAGAAGGGAAGCATCGGTTGCGGCGCATTGGTTAGAAAAAATCTGCCGATTGTCTCCCGGTACATCGCTTATCTCCCGGGAGACGAGCCGAGAGCGGCCATTCAACTGGAACTCGAAAAATTTGTATTCATCGCCACACATTCCGACCTCAATAACGAAAAACGCAGACAAGGAACTAAAATCATTTGCAACGACTCCCGCGAAATGAAAAAACCCGTATTCGTGGCCGGAGACCTCAATGATTCTTTCCGCTGGTCGCGAAACAGCGCATCTTTCCCTCTATACGAAAAAGATTTTATCGTTGCAAGCGACACTGTCGGCAACACGATCCCCGGAAGAACCGACAACGGCGCATTGATCGACTTCATTTTATTGAGCAAAAAAGGGAAGAATAAGATAAAGATAGTCGACAGCAAAATCGTGCGAGAAATAAATATCGAGGAAAAAACGATAGATTTGGGTGAAATTTCGGACCACTATCCTGTATTCACGGACATTATATGTAAATAAATTTAATTGAAACTATCATAAAGCCATGTTAAGACACTGTCTCTTATTCATAGGACTCATAGCCTTATGGATCACTTCTTGCTCCCGGACTCCGGAATATACAGACTCTGCCGCCCGGCTCGCCGAACGCATTGTGCCATCGCACTCCGATGATTTCATCTTTACGCTCGTTCCTGCTGAAAAAGATTTCTTCGAACTAAGGCAGAATGGCGATAAAATAGAGATACAAGGGAATAACGGAATCTCTATGGCACGCGGACTAAACCACTACCTGCGCCACTATTGCCATGCCTCTGTTTCTTGGTGTGGCGATAATCTGGCTTCCATACCCGATACACTGCCCGCAGTCGGTGAACCGGTTCATATCGAAGCCTCTCAACCCCTGCGGTATTATCTGAATTATTGCACATATAGCTACTCTATGGCTTTTTGGGGGTGGGAAGAATGGGAAAAAGAAATAGACCGCATGGCCCTACAAGGTGTCAATCTCCCTCTCATGGCTGTCAACAGCCAGTACGCCGTTTGGCAAAACACGCTCAAAAGACTGGGATATAACGAAAAAGAAATATCGGAATTCCTTCCCGGAGCCGGCTATGAAGCGTGGTGGCTCATGGGTAATCTCGAAGGCTTCGGTGGCCCCGTTTCCCAAAAATTCATAGACCGGCAAACCGACCTCCAACAAAAAATGCTGCGTCGCATGAGAGAGTTGGGTATGGCTCCCGTCTTTCAGGGATTCTATGGCATGGTTCCCAACAGTTTAAAAGAAAAATTCCCCGAAGCCAACATCAAGGAACAAGGTGAATGGCAAACCTATCAGCGTCCTGCGTTCCTAGATCCGAACGATCCCCTTTTCGATAAAATCGCCGACATATACTACGAAGAACAGGAAAAACTGTTCGGTAAAGCCGTCTATTTCGCCGGAGATCCATTCCACGAAGGAGGTCAGTCGGAAGGTATCGATGTAAAAACCGCGGCTAAAAAAATACTGCAAGCCATGAGACGCAAAACCCCGGAAGCTGTATGGATCATACAAGGCTGGCAACGTAATCCCATGCGCGACCTATTGGAAGGGTTGGAACATGGCGAGGCCATCATTCTCGACCTCATGGCATGCGAGCGTCCCCAATGGGGCGGCATAAAAAACTCGTTGTTTTACAAAGCCGAAGGACACATGCACCACGACTGGATTTGGTGCGCACTGCCCAATTTCGGCGGGAAAACAGGGCTGCATGGCAAAATGAGCAGTTATGCCTCAGGAGTAGTCTTTGCCAAAAACCACCCGTTGGGAAAAAACCTATGTGGAATAGGAACAGCACCCGAGGGAATCGGTACGATTCCCGTCGTATATGACATGGTATACGACATGGCTTGGAGAGAAGATAGCATCGATATAAAAGACTGGGTGAACCAATATACGCAATATCGGTACGGTAAAGCCGATCCAAACGGCAATCGAGCTTGGGAAATTCTGTCGAAAACCATTTACGAATGTCACAATGAAATAGGAGGACCCGTCGAATCTTATATATGTGCACGCCCCTCCGATACAATCAAACACGCCTCGTCATGGGGTACTGCCGAGATTTTCTATGATCCCGCAGAAATCGTCACAGCATGGGAATGCATGTATAATGTCCGACACGAATTCGCACAATCCGCAACCTATCAATATGATTTGGTAGATCTCACACGACAAGTTTTAGGTGATTACGCAAAATATCTTCACAAACAGGCGGTAAACGCCTTTTATCGAAACGATTTAAAAGGATTTCAAACCTATTCCTCCAAATTCCTCGCTCTCATTCGAGACGAAGACAAACTGCTGTCCACCCGCAAAGAGTTCAATGTAGGAACATGGATAAACCAAGCACGCAACGCCGCTTGTACGCCTCAGGAACAGGAGCGTTTCGTTGCAAACGCAAAAAGACAAATTACCACTTGGACAAACCACGACTCAAAACTCCACGATTACGCCCTTAAAGAATGGAGCGGATTGATGAGAGACATGTATCTGCCTCGTTGGGAAGCATGGGTCGACTACAAACTGGCTCTATTGAGAGGAGAAACCGCACAAGAACCCGATTATTTCCAAATCGAAAAAAATTGGGTCGGCTCCGATACACGCTACGATAGTACCTCTACCGGAAATGCGATTTCTGCTGTTGAAGAAATCTATAAAAAATACTTCATCGAATTACAACAAACCTATAAAAACATTTAAATATCCCGGTTCTCCTATGTAAAAAAGCCTATGTCGGTTGTCTTTTTACAGAAACAGAATCCTTAAAAACATACCACATTATGCGACACAAAATTTTTATAGCCTTTTTATCCCTTCTCACCGCCACATCGACCCTCGATATGGCAAAAGCCCAATCCCTACCATACAAAAACAAAAATCTCCCCATCGAGGAACGCGTAGAAGACTTGCTGAACCGTATGACTGTCGATGAAAAAATCGCACAAATACGGCACATACACTCTTCGAAAATTTTTAACGGGCAAGAGCTCGATATGAAAAAACTGACCGATTGGGCAGGTAATACTTCATGGGGATTTGTCGAAGGCTTTCCCCTCACCGGCGACAATTGCGCTAAAAGCATGTATCTCATTCAAAAATACATGGTAGAAAAAACCCGGTTGGGAATACCCATCTTCACAGTTGCAGAATCTCTGCACGGTGCTGTGCACGACGGAGCCACCATATATCCCCAAAACATCGCTTTGGGGAGCACCTTTAATCCCGAACTGGCACGAAAGAAAACGCAAATGATTTCCGACGATCTCCACAGCATGGGATTTCGACAAGTTCTATCCCCCTGTATAGACGTAGTGCGCGATTTACGTTGGGGACGGGTCGAAGAGTCCTATGGGGAAGACCCATATCTATGCAGCCTTTTCGGCATCGAGGAGGTTTCGGGGTATCTCGAAAACGGCATATCGCCCATGTTGAAGCATTACGGCCCGCACGGCAACCCGTTGAGCGGATTAAATTTAGCCTCGGTAGAATGCGGATTGCGAGATTTGCACGAAATCTATCTCAAACCGTTCGAAATGGTTGTTAAAAACACCGGAATATTGGCAGTCATGTCGACCTATAACTCTTGGAACCATATACCCAACTCAGCATCACATTATCTGCTTACCGACATACTTCGTGACGAATGGGGCTTCAAAGGATATGTATATTCCGACTGGGGTGCTATCGAAATGCTCAAAACATTGCATTTCACAGCCCGCAACTCCTCTGAGGCCGCCATTCAAGCCATTTCCGCCGGGCTCGATGCCGAGGCATCGAGCAAATGCTATCCCTTCCTGAAAGGATTGATCGAAAAAGGCCAGTTCGATGAAAAAATTCTCGACACGGCCGTCCGCCGGGTTTTATTCGCAAAATTCGCTATGGGACTCTTTGAAGACCCTTACGGAAAAACCTTCAAAAACCGTAAACGACACTCCCCGGAAAGCGTCAAACTCGCCAAAACGATTGCCGACGAATCGACCGTCCTGCTGAAAAACGAAAACCAGTTACTGCCGCTCGATGCCAAAAGCCTGAAATCGATCGCCATTATCGGGCCCAATGCCGACCAAGTCCAATTCGGAGATTACACTTGGAGCCGCAACAACAAAGACGGTGTCACCCCGCTACAAGGTATCAAGAACCGGGTAAACAAAAACACCGCCATACACTACGCCAAAGGTTGCAGTCTCACATCATTGGACACATCGGGAATAGCCGAAGCGGTCGCAGCCGCCAAAAACAGCGAAGTAGCCGTAATTTTCGGCGGTAGCGCCAGTGCCGCTTTGGCCCGTGACTACAAAAGCTCCACTTGCGGAGAAGGGTTCGACCTGAACGATTTGAACCTCACGGGCGCGCAATCGCAACTAATACGCGAAGTATATCAAACCGGCACTCCCGTCATACTTGTATTGGTAACAGGAAAACCTTTTGTCATAGAATGGGAAAAGAACAATTTGCCCGCTATACTCGTCCAATGGTATGCCGGTGAACAAGCCGGAAACTCCATTGCCGATATCCTATTCGGAGAAGTCGTTCCTTCGGGAAGACTCACTTTCTCTTTCCCTCGCAGCACCGGACATTTGCCTGTCTACTACAACTATCTGCCGTCCGACCGTGGATTCTACAAAAACCCCGGAAGCTACGACTCACCCGGACGGGACTATGTTTTCTCGGCTCCTTCGGCTCTATATAGTTTCGGATACGGACTTTCCTACACCTCGTTCGTTTATAAGAATCTCTCCACCGACAAAGACAAATACGAATTGAACGACACGATACACGCCACAGTAGAAGTAAAAAATACGGGGAAATACACCGGTAAAGAAGTAGTTCAATTATATGTCCGAGACAAAGCCAGTACCTATGTGACACCGGTAAAACAACTGCGCGACTTCAAAAAAATAGAATTAGCGCCCGGTGAAACCCGCACCGTACAACTTCAAGTACCCATCTCCGATCTCTATTTGGTCGACGAGAAAAACCAACGCTTCGTCGAAGCCGGCGAGTTCATTTTGGAAGTAGGACAAGCATCGAATAATATCATTTTGTCGAAAACTATCGTGGCGGGAGAACCATCGACGATCGGGAATGACGAAATCGTAAAACCTAAAAACAAAAAAAGTTCCCGCCAAATGGAAGTGAAAGGAGAAGTGCGTGACGTACAGGCTACCCTCGTTCCCGATATGCAGATTATTGAAAAAAGCACCGGAAAAACCATTGCTGTTACCGACGCAAAAGGCCAGTTCAAATTCACTACCGGCAATCACGAATATCTCATCTTCAAAAAATCGGGATACCAAACTGTCGAAATAGAAGTAAATAACATGAATGTAATCAACATTACTGTAAACTACGGAGAAAACTAACGACCCTATTATTCATCTCATAAAAATTATTTATAATGAAAAGAGCACTTTCTATTTCTTGCCTATGGATTTGTCTTCTCGTCCTATCGAGTTCTGTAATCATGGGTCAAGACAACCATTTGGACATCACTCCCACTCCCCAAAGTTTGGTTCAGAAAAACGGACATTTTACTTTAAATTCCAAAACCTCTTTTGCCATTGGGAAAAACCAAAGAGCTGATTTAAAAAAAGTAGCTGCCTATTTCCAGTCAAAAATCCTATACTCCACAGGATACAATCTAAATATAAAAAACAGCGGGAGCTCAAACGCTATCAGTCTGCAAATAGACAAGTCGCTAAAAATAGGGAACGAAGGCTACCAACTGACCGTAACCCCCAAAAAGGTAATTGTCAAAGCCAAAACTCCGCAAGGAATCTTTTATGGCATGCAATCGGTTATGCAGTTGCTTCCTCCCCAAATCGAGAGCGAAACGATTATCGATAACGTAGCATGGGAAATCCCTTGTGTGGAAATCAAAGATGAACCCGCCTATGGATACCGAGGTATGATGCTCGACGTATGTCGCCACTTCCACGACGTGGAATTTGTAAAAAAACAACTCGACATCATGGCCATGTTCAAAATGAATTATTTCCATTGGCACTTGACCGACGACCATCTGTGGACCATAGAAATAAAAAAATATCCCCGTCTCGCCGAGGTTGGCTCTGTACGCCGGAATGCCGATGGAAGCATACATCGGGGCTTCTACACACAGGAACAAATCAAAGAAGTCGTTGCCTACGCAGCAGAGCGGTACATTACCGTTATCCCCGAAGTAGAACTTCCCGGACATGCACTTGCCGCTTTGACCGCATACCCCGAATATTCATGTACAGGAGGCCCGTTTGAACTACGCAACAAATGGGGCGTGGAAGACAACGTATATTGCGCCGGGAATGACAAAACTTTTGAATTCTTACAAGACATTCTCGAAGAAGTCATTCCTCTGTTTCCCGGCAAATTCTTCCATATCGGCGGTGACGAATGCCCCAAAGTAAGATGGAACGAATGCCCCAAATGCCAAAAAAGAATCAAAGACGAAAACTTGAAAGATGCCCACGAACTGCAAAGCTATTTCATTCACCGTATCGAAAAGATAATCCTTGCTCATGGAAAATCGATGATCGGCTGGGACGAAATTCTCGAAGGAGGACTGGCTCCATCGGCGACAGTGATGTCTTGGAGAGGAGAAGAAGGAGGAATTGCCGCCGCTTCTATGGGACACGATGTTATCATGACACCCTCCAAATGGATGTATATAGATCATGGACAAGGAGCTGTCGAAACCGAACCCATTGCCATTAGATTCGGACTCCCTCTCGAAAAAACTTATAGCTACGACCCCAAATCTCCAAAAATTCCAGAAAATTTGCGGCACCACGTTTTAGGAGCACAATGCAACATGTGGACCGAATATGCCGTAACCCCCGAGTATACCGAATACCTGTTATATCCCCGCATGCTGGCTTTGGCAGAATTGGATTGGACACCCAAAGAGAAAAAAGATTACAACTCTTTCACTCGTCGGCTCGACAATCAATTGATCCGACTCGATATGCACCACATCAACTACCACATACCCATGCCCGAAGGCCCTATGGCCGACCGTATTGCATATACCGAAAATACCACGCTGACGTTCTACAACAGCCGTAACTATCCTATGGTATATACAACCGATGGAAGTGATCCTCAAACAAGTTCGACAAAATACGAAAAGCCGTTATATTTCAATAAAGATGTAACAGTCAAAATAGCCACTATGCTCCCCTCGGGGAAATTAAGTCCGGTACGCTCTATCGAAGTAGTTCACGAAAAGCTCATGCCGGCTACCGAAAAAAGCACCCAACCCGGTATCGAGTTGAGACGTACCGAGGGAAACCTCTATTTTGTAAAAGACCTCGATGGAGCGCATTGGAGTGCACCGAAGATTGTCAAAGATTTTGAATTCAAACCGGATATCGAAGACAAAGGAGCATACTGCTACACCGGCTACTTCGAAGTTCCCGCCGATGGCATATACTATTTTTCCTCCGAAATGGACGAACTGAGAATAGACGGAAAGGTCATCATCAGTAACGACGGTAAACTCATACGCCATTCTCGCACACGTAATTCCATCGCTTTGCAAAAAGGCAAACATGCATTCCAGCTACTGATGATTAACAACAACATCGGCGGCTATCTGCGCACATGGAACAACAAAGGCTTTATCTTGGCTCCCGAAGGGAACGAATTAGAACTACCCAAACCCGAAAAACTAACCCATTAATCAAAGATGCAAATTGAAACAACGGGGAAGTCCTACTCTTAGGGCTTCCCCGTTGTCATATTATCAAGCATATTTGTTTCTGCCCTCGGTTTACACTATCTTTGCCCAAAAGAAAGCAGCAAATGGACTCAGAAAAAATAAACCGGCTCATCGCAGAAAACAATTTGGAAAAAGCTCTTGCATACATCGACGAATGGCTCTCGAACCACTCGAAAGACGACAAGGCATACTACTTGAAAGGACTCGTCTTTTGGAAACAAGGAAACTGGAAACTCACAATCGAGAACTATCTGAAAGCCATAGAAATCAATCCAAACAGCCCGGCCAAACAAGCCTATGAAATGGTAATGGACATTATCAATTTTTCCAATCCCGATCTATACAATCCGTAATCACGGATTACAAAATCAAAACAAACAAGGCCAAATATACCAGCATTTGCAAACCTTGTAAAATCCACGAAATCTCTCGTCGGGTACTATACACCCGATAACTAATCCACGTAGATAAAACCACATACAAAGGCAATAACATGACCAAAGCCCAAGGTAAAGCATCGCCAGCGGCTTTTTCGACAAATACAAACGTTGCTCGGCTCATCAACCACGGCCACGCAAAAACCGGCAAAGCCGTTATAAGGATTAAAATCTTGAACCAACCGGGAACTTCCCGTGACGACTTTTCTTTCTCCATACTATAAACACTCATTCAAACAAATAGAATCGGCAGACTGTAATCACAGAAAAACCGCAATCATATCTGTGCGATCTGTGTTTCCGCCTCCGGGCGCAAAGAGGATCGCCCCGTACAATCAATCCATTCTACACTTTATGCAAATATACAGAAAACAAGATTGAAAAGTGAAAAAGGTTGCAATATAAAAATTTGAGTGTACCTTTGTCCCGAAATTCAAACAATCAAAATTATGTCTACATATACCGAAGATACTCGTAAAGTAACGACTCACCGCCTGATGGAAATGAAACTCCGCGGCGAAAAAATTTCGATGTTAACCGCCTATGACTTTTCAATGGCGACTCTTATAGACCAAGCCGGAATCGATGTCATTCTGGTAGGCGACTCGGCATCCAATGTAATGGCCGGAAATGTAACGACTTTACCTATTACTCTCGACCAAATGATTTATCATGGGAAGTCGGTTGTCCGAGCCGTTAAACGTGCCTTAGTCGTCGTCGATATGCCATTCGGCTCCTATCAGGGCAACTCCAAAGAAGCTGTTGCCTCGGCAATCAGAATCATGAAAGAGACGCATGCCGACTGTGTAAAGATGGAAGGCGGAGCCGAAATCCGTGAATCCATCGAGCGCATACTCAGTGCCGGAATACCCGTTATGGGACATTTAGGTCTGACTCCGCAATCCATTAACAAATTCGGTACATATACCGTCCGTGCTCGTGAAGAGGCAGAAGCCAATAAACTCATCGAGGATGCTCATCTTCTCGAAGAGATAGGGTGTTTCAGCCTTGTTCTCGAAAAGATTCCGGCAGCATTGGCCACCCGGGTAGCTCAGGAAGTAACCATTCCGGTCATCGGTATCGGAGCCGGTGGTGGTGTAGACGGACAAGTCCTCGTCATGCACGACATGTTAGGCATCAACAAAGGTTTTTCCCCACGGTTCCTTCGTCGATACGCCGATCTAAGTACAACGATCACCGAAGCGGTACAAGCCTACGTAAAAGACGTGAAAACACAAGATTTTCCCAATGAAAAAGAACAATACTAACTACTGTCATTGGAGAAAAACTACGTTTCAACTAATTATTCGATAAAATTCATCACGAACATTTCATAAACAATTATTTTCATGATTAAGAATCGCAATTATTCACTCGATTTATTGAGAGTTATTGCCTGTTACTTGGTCATTCAACAACATGCCAGCGAATTTTACTATATAGGAGAAGGAGAAACGGTTGTTACCGGAAGCAATACTTTTTGGATTGGTATCATAACCACATTATGCCGATCATCTGTACCTCTATTCGTCATGCTGTCGGGATTCTTGTTACTCCCTATGCAAGAAAAAATTTCTACATTTTTTCGCAAGCGTTTCACCCGAATCGTATATCCATTCATCGCATGGTGTGTATTATATGCCGGATACTACGTATTAAGCCGTGGGGATTCTTTTAGCCAAATGGCACTTAATATTTTACACATTCCTGTGAATTTCGGGTGTGAAATAGGTCATTTATGGTATATTTACATGTTAATCGGGCTCTATCTGGTAACCCCGATTATTTCCCCCTGGTTACAGCAAGCCTCTAAACGAGAACTGGAAGGATATCTCGGCTTGTGGATAATCACAACTTTTCTCCCGTATATTCATTTAGTTTATCCCGAAGTGCTTGGCGAAGCATTCTGGAACGACACACCGTTGCTCTATTACTTCACGGGATTCATCGGATACTTCATTTTAGGATATTATCTGAAAAGATTCGGCTATCCTTCTGCGGCATTATCTTGGATAATACTCATAGTCGGTTTCGCGCTTTCGGCCGGGATTTTCTGTTCACGTATCGATACGGTTCCCACTGTGCCCGAATTGGAGCTTAGTTGGGGATTCTGTACGGTAAATGTATTCCTGATGACATTAGGCCTCTTCTCTCTAATCGGCCGATTATCTTTAAAAGGGAAAAATGCAACCTGCAAACTGCTGTCGGATATATCGATAAAAAGCTATGGAATGTACTTAGCCCACATTCTGTTTCTAAATTTCTATTATGGACTATTCAAGTCTATCTCGGATGCGGCCTATGTCACAATTCCCTTGATCGCCGTGTGTACATTTATTACGGTTTACATATTCGTATATTTGTTATCCTACCTGCCCAAAAGCAAGTATATCATAGGATAATTTATAAAACCTGTCATCAATAATAATGCCGCTTTCTTATCAGAAGCGGCATTATTATTTTTCGCGGAGAACGAGCTCCTTCTCATTCTTCGTTTTTCTTTAACAAGTCCCGAATTTCCGACAACAATTTCACCTCTTCGGAAGGAGCCGGGGCAGGAGCAGGAGCCATTTGTTCTTCCTTTTTCTTTTCCGTTAACTTCGTCAAAAGTCGAATAAACAAGAAAATAGAAAAAGCAATAATCAAAAAGTCGAAGGTTGCTTGTAAAAAATTACCATAATTAAGTGTAACCGCAGCCTGTTCTACCCCATCGACTACTTCGGGCCCTTTCATCACCCATTTTAAATCTGTAAAGTTGACACCGCCGATCAGTAACCCGAGAGGTGGCATGATGATATCGGCGACAACCGAAGATACGATTTTTCCAAAAGCGCCACCGATAATTACACCGACAGCCATGTCGATGACATTGCCTCGCATGGCAAATTTTTTAAAGTCTGCTAAAAATGAACTTTTCATAATAGTACGAGTTATTAATATTAGATAGATTACTCAAACTCAACACAATGCAAATAAAGAAATTTTTCTTTTATTTTCACATTCACATACATTGTATTCAAAAAAAATATTTACCTTTGCATCGCAATTTTAGGAACAAAATATACTTGTATGAAATACAAAATTGCCTTTTTGATTGCGCTGCTTGCTTTGATGAGTTGTTGTGCGACACCTTGTGGTTGTTAAACAATATTACAAATGTAAATGTTTTTAAGAAAGCAGAACAAAAAAAGAAGAAAAAAGTAAGATGTTATTTTTTATTCAATAAACACTTAAAGTTTTATTACAATGATTAAAGTAGGTATCAATGGTTTTGGCCGCATCGGACGTTTCGTTTTCCGTGCAGCACAAACAAGAAACGACATCCAAATCGTAGGTATTAACGACCTTTGCCCGGTTGACTATTTGGCATACATGTTGAAATATGACACTATGCACGGACAATTCGACGGAACTATCGAAGCGAATGTTGAAAAAAGTCAATTGATTGTAAACGGAAAAACTATTCGTGTTACAGCCGAAAAAAATCCTGCCGATTTGAAATGGAATGAAGTAGGTGCTGAATATGTTGTAGAATCTACCGGTCTTTTCTTGACCAAAGAAAAAGCTCAAGCTCATATCGAAGCCGGTGCTAAATACGTAGTTATGTCCGCTCCTTCCAAAGACGATACTCCTATGTTCGTTTGCGGTGTTAACGAAAATACTTACGTTAAAGGTACTCAATTCGTTTCCAATGCTTCTTGTACAACCAACTGCTTGGCTCCTATCGCCAAAGTATTGAACGACAAATTCGGTATTCTCGATGGTTTGATGACTACCGTTCACTCTACTACCGCTACTCAAAAAACGGTTGACGGTCCTTCTATGAAAGACTGGCGTGGTGGTCGTGCCGCTTCTGGCAACATCATTCCTTCTTCTACGGGAGCTGCCAAAGCCGTAGGAAAAGTAATCCCCACTTTGAACGGAAAATTGACAGGTATGTCTATGCGTGTTCCGACTTTGGACGTTTCGGTTGTCGATTTAACAGTTAACTTGGCTAAACCGGCTACTTATGCAGAAATCTGCGCTGCTATGAAAGAGGCTTCCGAAGGCGAATTGAAAGGCATTCTCGGTTATACCGAAGACGCTGTTGTATCTTCTGACTTCTTGGGTGATACTCGCACTTCTATTTTCGACGCAAAAGCTGGTATAGCTCTGACCGACACATTCGTAAAAGTCGTTTCTTGGTATGACAACGAAATCGGTTATTCTAACAAAGTACTCGATTTGATTGCCCACATGGCAAAAGTTAACGGATAATTCTATTTCTCCGATAAAAAAGAAAAAGGCTGGACAGTTTGTTCAGCCTTTTTCTTTAATCCGACAGGTACACCCTCGTCATATACCCCGAAAGTATCCTTCTTATACCACGCCACACCTTTCGGATCACCCCTCTGTTTATATCATACATATATAACACCGTAACTATCCAAAAAGTTATTCAGCACAGGCAAAATCTCGCCGATGGCCTTTCCCATATTTCCAATAATTCTTACCGGCATATCGGTATATTGGGGCTCTATACCGCACATCATCGACACCGCTTTATGTTCTCTTTCCACTAATTCGATTTCACACATCAACATATAAGCTACTCCGTCGAACTCTATTTCATTCTCATACCTCACCCTCTTTCGTGGCGAATTTTCCCGTTCATAAGCTACCAACCAATGTGCTGCCGCTAATGATGCCAAAGCCGGAGCTTCCCATTCAATCGTTCTCATAACTTCTCCTATTCTGTTAGCACACTTCCATCAGGGTATATTCACACTGCATTTACCCGTTTTGTCTGTGTATCTCCTCCTTTTGTTTACAATTTTTATAGGCAATATACCCCGATGGAACATGGCTAACTATGTTAATTACTAATCTATTATTTTGTTTTTCAAAAAAAGTTTATACCTTTGTTTTGGTAATAAAACCACACAAATATACTACCGCTTTTATTGGAAAGCAAATTATTTATGGTAATTTTACCATATTATGAAAATAAAAATGTGAACGACTATGGAGAATGAAGCTAAAATAGAGAGAATCAAGACATTGATGGAAAACTTTGGAGTAACCCAGTCGGAATTTGCCAAACGCATATCGATCGATGCGTCCAACTTCTCGAAACATCTGACCGGAAAACTACCTGTCAGCGACTCACTTATCAACAGAATCGTCGCAGACTTGGGCGTATCGAAAGAATGGCTATGTACGGGTAAAGGATATATGTTTCGTCCCTCAGACAACGATGCACACTCTCATATACGCACATTAACTCTTCCCTCGGAAGCGATTATACCAGAAGCAAGAAATGGGGCGAAAGTATACGGTCTGGACGTAACCGCCGGTAATTTGGCGCGGGATCGCATGTTTACCGAAGATTTGGTAATCGGCAGTATAGACGTTCCTTTCATCAATCCCGATTGCAGCATTGTCAAAGTAAGCGGAGACAGCATGAAACCCGTTATTAACAATGGTGACATGATCGCAATCCGCGAAATAAAAAATCCCCAGCTTATCTTCTGGGGGCAAATCTACGTCATATTGCTGGAAGATTACCGCATGGTCAAATATATTCGTAAACACGATAATCCCGATAGGGTTATCCTACGCAGTGAAAACAAAGAATACGACGACATCGAAATCGAGAAAAAAGAAATTTGCGATCTGTTCATTGTCGAAAACATTATACGCATAGACAGCCGCATTTAATGACTACGAGAAATATATATAGCTCGCCCACAATACATTCACGAAAATTATGTCAACATTGGAAGAAATAACCATCGCCATGTCCCACGAGGACTTCGACACTTGGTCGACACTTACGGTCGGATTCAACTACACTAAAAGTCTGGTCATCTGTCTGACCTTTTACGATTATAAAAATGTACAACATCATACCTATGCGACAATCGAAAAAGACGAAGCAATGGCTATGTCGGAACAACTCAATGTAAAATTAACCGACTTACCCCAAACCATATGCAAACATTGCGGCGACACGTCGTATGTATTTGTGCCGTCTCATGTAGAAGAACTTTTCAAAGATGTACTGGATTTCATACTCGACTGCGGCGCACATTATCGCATATCAAGAGATTAAAGATTACCCCCAAATATAGTCTCCATTTTTTCAAAAATTCAGGCTCAACATTCTGTCTGTCAAAACAAAAACACCCGAACATACCGACCCGACAAATAAAATTTGTTTCTACATTCGTTTATACTATCTTTGCAAATACAAAAATAGGGCGCGACTTAGTATAAAAAAACGAGCTTGTCCGTTTTATCTTATTCCTATCTCTCTATTTTTGAAAACAATCAAACCCGCCGTCACTCCAATGAGAAAGTTGTTATATATCGTTCTGTTCCTATCCGTCGGGAAACATTTGCAGGCGACAAATTACAATTGTCACACCGAAGCGGGACAACTACAATCTCTCATCGGAGAACAGCATCGGACAATCACGAATCTAACCGTCTCAGGAACAATCGACGTTCGCGATTTTGCTTTCATAAACGACTCCCTATTTCACTTAACCGACATAGACCTTGCAGATTGTACGATAGATGCATTCGAAAGTCGAGATATTTACCTCGGAAATCAAACCCGTTTCGATGCCAACTGTATTCCGGCAAACACATTCTTCGGATTTCAAGAGTTAACGACCGTACGGCTCCCCCGGAATACCGAAAAAATAGGAAAAGGCGCTTTCGCAGGCTGTACTAAACTAAAAGACATAGATTTGGGAAACAATTTACAAGAAATAGCAGGATTCGCTTTTTGCGACTGTTTCTCTTTGAACACATCGTTACCACAGACATTGGAAAAAATAGGCGAATATGCATTCAAACAATGCACCTCTTTTACCGGAATAGACCTCTCCCTGTCTGTCCTTCGTTCGATAGGAAACCAAGCATTTCTCAACTGTACCGCCTTATCCTCGATAACCCTACCCGCCTCGTTACAATCTATCGGCAAAGAATGTTTTGCCGGCTGCTCGTCTCTGACGGGAATAACACTCCCTCAAAAACTAGAATCTATGGGTGAAGGTTGTTTCTCCCACTGTATCTCGTTAACAGAGGTCGATATAAAAGAATGTCCATTGGAAAGCCTGCCCCCTTACACCTTTGACCATTGTACAAAACTACTCTCCATACAAGCCCCCAATACCATAACAGAAATAGGAGAAGGCGCATTCTATTATTGCACATCGCTCACCGACTGTATTCTACCAGAGTCTGTCCGAACCATAGGCGATTATGCATTTGCCGGATGCAGTAGAATCGCAGGACTTTCTTTCCTGCCCGAAGGAACTGAAAAAATAGGTCGATGGCCGTTCTATGGTATGAAATATTTATTTTCCGCAAAAATACCGTCGACAGTCAAGACCATCGGAGACCACGCCTTCGATAATTGCACGAGATTGAATGTTATGTTATCCTATCCGACCGAGCCTCCGATACTGGGAGAAAATGTCTTTCGAAATGTTCCGCAAAAAGATTGCCGGCTGGGAATCCCCGACGAAAGTCTATCTCTCTATTTGAACACACCTCAATGGAAAGAGTTTGACATTCGTTATTTATCCGAGGTAGATGAGCAACAAATCGACGACAAGGCGTTGAAAGCATATTTCGAACAAAAAATGCTCATCGTAAATTCGTACGAACCCATGCACCGCATAACCCTGTATACAATCGACGGACGCACAATATATCAAAAACAAGGCAAAACGACCGAAACGAAAATCGATACTCAATCGTATTCGGGAGAAATATTTATCCTTTCTGTACAAATAGAATCAGGAAAATACTACCATTTAAAATTAGGAAGAGTCAATTAACCAGAACCTGTCGATATTCATTTCAAAATGGGAAAAAATAAACTGAAAAAATTCGACGACCTGCAAGGCTACCCACATGTATTCCAATATCCTTTCTCTGCACTACAAGAAAAAGGTTTTGAGATGCAAGGCAAATGGGGTAAACAATTCTTCAAAAATGAAAATCCGATAGTCCTTGAATTGGGCTGTGGAAAAGGCGAATATGCCGTAGGTCTGGCAAAACGTTACCCGCAAAAAAACTTTATAGGAATAGATATAAAGGGAGCCCGCATGTGGAGTGGAGCCAAACAGGCCCTCGAAGAAGGAATAAATAACGTAGCCTTTCTTCGTACCAATATAGAGTTGATCGATCGTTTTTTTGCCAAAGGTGAAGTATCAGAAATATGGATTACCTTCCCCGACCCGCAAATGAAAAAAGTGAGAAAGCGGCTCACTTCTACCCGGTTTATGCAACTATACCAAAATATTCTATCGCCCGAAGGTTTGATCCATCTGAAAAGCGACAGTCCGTTCATGTACACCTATACTTGTGAAATGGTAAAAGCAAACGGCTATCCCGTACAGGTTTCGACCGACGATCTCTACCATTCGGGAATAACCGACGACATACTGGAAATAAAAACTTTCTACGAGCAACAGTGGCTCGAACGGGGCATGAATATCAAATATATTCGTTTCGTCTGCCAACCCCGTGAACAATTCATCGAACCCGACGTTGATATTCCTTATGACACATACCGGAGCTTCAATCGGGGAAAACGTAGCGGTAAACAAAGCAGTCAAGAAAATACAACATCAAAATAACACGACAATATGCAACTATATCCGAAACTAATACTCGACGCACTCGCCAAAGTGCGTTACCCGGGCAACGGGAAAGATTTGGTCGCTAACGAAATGATCGAAGACGACATTCGTATCGACGGTAACAAAGTAAGTTTCTCCATCATTTTCGACAAGCCGACCGATCCCTTTATCCGATCGGTCGTAAAAGCTGCCGAAACAGCCATTCTCACTTTCGTAAGTCCAGAAGTAAATATCAAAGGAAATATAGCTGTAAAGGCGAGACAAACAGCTCGTCCGAACCCCGAGAATCCCTTGCCCGATGTAAAGAATATCATCGCCGTTTCATCGGGAAAAGGCGGCGTTGGTAAATCTACCATAGCCTCCAATTTAGCTGTGGCGTTAGCCCGTCAAGGGTATAAAGTCGGGCTGCTGGATGCCGACATATTCGGCCCTTCGGCTCCCACGATGTTCAATATCGAAGACACCGAAGTCTATACCGAGAACATCGGAGGACGCGATCTCATTCTCCCGGTCGAGCGATACGGCGTGAAGATCCTTTCCATCGGTTTTTTTGTTCGTAAAAACGATGCCGTACTCTGGCGGGGAGGAATGGCAAGTAATGCTTTGAAACAACTCATCACCGATGCCGCATGGGGCGAACTCGACTATTTTGTACTCGATTTGCCACCGGGAACCAGCGATATACACCTCACTTTGGTACAGACACTCGCTATCACCGGAGCGATTGTAGTAACCACTCCGCAAGAAGTTGCTTTGGCTGATGCCCGCAAAGGTATCAGTATGTTTACCGGGGATAAGGTAAACGTCCCTATACTGGGATTGGTCGAGAACATGAGTTGGTTCACTCCTGCCGAACTCCCGGAAAACAAATACTACCTGTTCGGTAAAGACGGAGGGAAACGACTGGCCCAAGAAACCGGAGTTCCTCTTTTGGGACAAATACCTATTGTACAAAGTATCTGCGAAAGCGGTGATGCGGGACACCCCGTGGCACTCGACGATACCATTACCGGATTAGCTTTCAAGCAACTTGCCGAAGCCGTCGTAAAAGCCACAGAGGAGCGCAATGCAACTAAACCCTCGACACAACGGGTAGAAGTTCATAAATAAAAAGCCCATACGACAAAGAGCCGCTATAAAATTTATAGCGGCTCTTTGTTTATATAGATTTGGGCTCAATCGATAATCAATGGATTGTTCAGTGTCTCTACTGTTTCACAGAACACCCCGTAAGGCTACGAAACACGGCAGGGGAAAAGGGAGAATACCCACAAAGTTCCGAAAGGGTAAAAAGCTGTTCAAAACGACACTTACACCCCTTTCTCTCTGTGTAGCTCATAAAATCAAAGCAAGGGCGAAAAAGGAATACATCTCAACCTCTCCCCCTGTGTTCCCGTAAGAGAATATAGGGGGAGTGCCCATAGGGCGAGGGGGTTAAAGACCCAACATAAACCGACTGATGAAATACTGTTTCCAGCTCCTCCGTCACTTCGTGACACCTCACCTATATGGCTAATGCCACACCCCGTAATGCTGCGGGACACGGCAATGGAGGAGGCCAATAGTGAACTACCCTCTCCAAAAGCAGGACAAGTTCAACCTAACCGGAAACGTTTCTCCTCACAGTTAGCGGATTAAGTCCCTCTCATTCATCAACATTCAAGTCTATCCCCATGAATTTTCTACTGAACATAGACTCGTTACAAACATTAAACAGACAACAACCGAGCGATCGTCTCCGGGTAAAGTTCATGTTCGACCGCATGAATGAGTCCGAATAACTCATCGATATCGTTTCCTTCGTACGGGATAGCCCGTTGGGCGATAATCCGTCCGCCATCTACCGTACGGTCCACATAATGAATAGTTACTCCGAACACTTTCACCCCGTACTCCATAGCTTGTTCTACGGCACGAGCTCCGGGAAAAGCAGGGAGCAAAGAAGGGTGTATATTAATAATCTTACCGTCGTAACGCGATAACAATGTATCCGAAATAATCCGCATATACCCGGCCAAACAAACCAAATCCACCCCGTTCTCATCGAGAAAATCGGCAATGACGGTCTCCATTTCGACCTTAGAAGCAAAAGACTTAGGGTCGAAAGTGAAAGACTTCACACCATGACGTGAAGCTCGTTCTACGACACGAGCCGAAGGTTTATCGCAAACCAAAGCCACTGTTTCGGCCGGGATCTTACCCTGCTCGCAAGCAGTCACAATCGCTTCGAAATTACTGCCGGTTCCACTGGCAAATACGGCAAGACGCTTTTTTCGGGACATAAATTCTTCTTTAAAATGGGAATAACAAAGGTAAAATAAAAATCATAACTATCCCCATAATAATCTGTAAAGGCAAACCCACCTTTACATAATCCATGAAAGTATACTGACCGGCAGGCATAACCAGCGCATTGGGTGGCGTAGAAAACGGAGAAGCGAAACACATGCTCGCCCCCACGGCAACAGCGAATAAAAACGGATAAGGACTCACTCCGATCTGTAATGCGGATTGCATGGCGATAGGAGCCAACAAAACGGCTGTTGCCGTGTTACTGATGAACATCGTCATCAATGAAGTCGTAAAATAGATACCAGCCATTAAAGCCAAAGGCCCGTAACCGCCCAAGCCGCTAACCAAACTATTCGATATATATTCCGATGCCCCTGTCTTTTCCAAAGCCAACGACATGGGAAGCATGGCGGCGATAAGAACGACACTCTCCCAGTTAATTGTTTTATAGGCTGCCTCCACATTCCTGAAACAACCGGTCAATACCATAAGTATCGCAGCAATCATCACAGCCGTAACCGGAGCCACTGGTATAGAATCGAACACCATCATAAGAATCATTAAAAGCATAATCGCAGCAGCGACCGGAGCTTTATAATCGAGAGTAACTTTCGCGGCTTCGCTCAACGGCTGGCCGAGTACCACCCAATCGGAATCCTCCGAACTCAACCGAGCTATATCCTTCCATGTACCTTGCACGAGCAAAACATCGCCCGACAACATCTTCACATCTTTCAAATCATGCAATATATAATCGTTCTTTCTCCTTATGCCCAATACATTGACATTGAATTTTTCCCGAAATCCCGAATCTCCGACCGTCTGTTTCAACAAACGTGACGAGGGCATCAAGACAATCTCGGCGATACCTATGTCATAGAAAGCCAAATCGGAAGTCAAGTTACCCTTGCCGTCTTCGATGGTATGGGCATCCAATAATACCAAAGAAAATCGAGAAACAAACTCCCTCACTTTTTCGAAATCGCCATTCACATACAACACATCGCCGGAGCGTAATACAGTACCCGGATCGGCCAATTTCTGATTGACCGTTTTCAACAACCGGGACTGCGACGAAACAGTGCGCCGTACCTCCAATATATTCAAATGATATTGTTGGCGAATATTCAACTCGACAATCGTTTTGCCGGCAACTATCGATTTTTCGGGGATTTGTATCCGAAACAAATTCTCGGAAAGCTGATATTCTCTTGCCAACTCGTTCAAAGATTTATTCTTGTTTTTACTATCGGACTTTTCGGATCCCCGTTTGGTCAGGAAAATTTTACTCAAAGGCATCAATACGACCATTCCTACAAAAACACAAATCAAACCGACCGGCAAGAAAGAAAAGAAAGTAAGCGGTTCAAAACCGGCATTGGTCAAGGCATTCTGTATGACAAGGTTCGGCGGAGTACCTATCAACGTCATCATACCTCCCATACTGCTGGCAAAAGCCAAAGGCATAAGCAAGCGACTTGAATTTATATGAGCGTTGGCAGCCAGACTCACGACAATAGGCAGCATCAAGGCTACCGTACCCGTATTACTCACAAAAGCTCCGATAGCCGAAGTAACCAGCATGACCAAAATAAAAAGCCTTGTCTCGCTCTTACCTGCCAACTGCAATATCTTTCCGCTTATCATCTTCGCCAACCCGGTTTGGAATATCGCACCACCTACTACGAAAAGACCGATCATCATAATCACGACCGAATTGGAGAATCCGGACAACGCTTCATCGGGAGTAAGAATGTGGAAAAGCAACAACAAAACCAAAGCGCACAAGGCTACCACATCAGAGCGTATTTTACCACTCACGAAAAACACCGCCGATAAAGCTAAAATTATTAACGTTACAACCATTCAATCAATTTTTTAATACACCTATATCTTTTCTTGACAGGAATAACAATCATGAATCAATCCTTATTCCCTTATTTCACAATTTATCCACACAAATTTAAGAAAATTTTTCAAGGCAGTCAAGCTCTGAATTTCTTAAAAAGACTTGTCTCTCAAACATATAACAATAGCACCCGAAAGGCTGTCTGTATAGCCTTTCGGGTGCTATTACCCTTTTTGGGGAAAATACATTATTTCACTTCCCAAGTCTCCCCGGTCAACAAAAATTCACGCAAGGAGGAATAAGGTACTTTCGAGGTTACCTCTTTTACTTGTCTATCCACCTCTTCGTCATATACGGGAGCCTCCACATTACGAATCACACCTATCGCCAATGGCAGTTCATGTCCGTCCATCATCGCAAGACTTTGATGCAAGAAATTATCGGGAGACTTGGCATCATGTACCAAAATATCATCGAGAGTCACACCATTCTCCCCGATAGTCACAGCCTTTAATTTGTAACCGTCCAACACGAGGCCTCGATTATTGTCCTTCCCGAAAATCATCTTTTCACCATGACGCAAATGAACAGTCCGGTCGGCACGAAACTCTTTATCAGCCACATAACTGTGAATATTATTATTGAAAATCACACAATTCTGCAACAGCTCCACCACCGACGTTCCTTTATGGCGGGCAGCTTCTACCAATACTTCTTGCGAAACAGACATCTCCACATCGAGCGAACGAGCGAAGAATGTTCCTCTCGCCCCGAAAACGAGTTCTGCCGGAATGAAAGGATCTTCCACCGTTCCATAAGGAGACGATTTAGTAACGAAACCTCGATCGCTCGTCGGGGAATATTGGCCTTTCGTCAAACCGTATATCTTATTATTCATCAAGACCACATTGATATCCACATTCCGACGTACCGAATGAATAAAATGGTTCCCACCGATAGCCAGACAGTCGCCATCTCCCGAAATCTGCCATACCGTCAAGCCGGGATTCGCCGTTTTCACACCAGTAGCCACAGCCGCGGCACGGCCATGAATGGTATGAAACCCATAAGCATTCATATAATAAGGCAACCGCGACGAACAGCCGATACCCGAAATCACCACCGTTTCGTGGGGAGGCACTCCCAGTGTCGCCATAGCTCTCTGCAACACAGCCACGATAGAATGGTCTCCACAACCCGGACACCAACGTACATACTGGTCGCTTTTAAAATCCTTTGCCGTATATTCCTTTTGTTCTTCCATATCCTATTCCTCCAAAAGCTTTGAAAAATGCGCCATCAACTCACTCACCATGAACGGCTGTGCCTGAATTTTATTATATCGCAAGAAATTCACACCCGGAACTTTCCCTGACAAATACGATGCAAACTGCCCGTTATTCAGCTCGCAAACGACCACTTTTTTATATCGCCGTAATATCTCCTCGGTATTCGCAGGCAACGGATTGATATAATTGAAATGAACGAAAGCCACAGGTTTCCCTTCTGCATTCATAGCTTCCACGGCAGAATACAAATGTCCGTAGGTTCCGCCCCAACCGACAACCAATAAATCGGCAGAAGAATCGCCCGACACTTTCAACAAAGGAATATCGGTGGCTATACCGTCGATTTTTTGCTGCCGGGCACGAACCATCTTTTCATGGTTGATGGGGTCAGTAGAAATTGCGCTAGTCTTATAATCCTTTTCCAATCCTCCGAGCCGGTGCATGAAACCCTCTGTTCCGGGTTTCGCCCAATAACGTACGGCTTTTTCGTTACGGTCGTATGGTTTCCACGTACCTTGTTGTTCCGGCATGACATAATTGGGCTTTATCTCGGGATATTCATCGATTTCCGGAATACGCCATGCCGAAGAGCCATTTCCAATAAATCCGTCGGTCAACAAGATAACGGGAGTCATGTGCTCCAAAGCGATTTTAGCCGCTTGAAATGCCATATCGAAACAATCGGTCGGTGTAGAGGCTGCCACCACTACCACCGGACTCTCGCCATTCCGCCCGTATAAAGCCTGCAACAAATCGGTCTGCTCGGTTTTCGTCGGCAATCCCGTAGACGGACCTCCTCGCTGAACATCGATAATGACCAAAGGCAACTCCGCCATAACGGCCAAACCTATACCCTCGCTTTTCAATGCCAAACCGGGCCCCGACGTGGAAGTCACCGCCAAATTTCCGGCGAACGAAGCCCCGATAGCCGTACAAACACCGGCTATCTCGTCCTCCACTTGAATGGCCTTTACCCCTAAATCTTTCCGCTTGGCCAACTCATGCAAAATATCTGTGGCCGGGGTAATGGGATAACTTCCTAAGAACAAAGGCAGTCCCGACTTTTCAGATGCGGCTATCAACCCCCATGCGGTAGCCGTATTTCCGTTCACATCGGTATAAATACCGGGCTTCACTTGCGCAGACTCCACTCGATAAGTCGAGACCGAAGCATGTATGTTGTTCCCATAATTATATCCGTCGCGCATAACTTTGGCATTAGCCTCGTAAATAGCCGGTTTCTTGGCAAATTTATTTTTCAATAAATGTTGAGCTTGTTCCAAAGGACGGTCGAACAACCAACAGACAAGCCCTAAGGCAAACATATTTTTACACCGTACGATAGACTTGTTGTCCAAGCCCGAATCGGCCAATGAATCTTTCACCATTTGGGTAATCGCTACCGGAACGATTTGTGCATGAGAAAGGCCCGCCTCTTGAATGGGATCGTCCGTCGTAAACGCCGCCTTCTCCAAATCGCTGGCCCGAAAGCTATCCGAGTCAATAATCACCACACCGCCTTTTTTCACATAGCGAGCATTTGTTTTTAACGCTGCCGGATTCATGGCAACCAATACATCGGCCAAGTCTCCCGGAGTGTGAACACCTTTCCCTATATGAACTTGAAAACCAGACACTCCCCCTAACGTTCCTTGCGGAGCACGTATCTCTGCCGGATAATCGGGGAATGTAGAAATTTCATCACCGATACCGGCCGAAACATTGGAAAAGATATTCCCGGCCAATTGCATTCCGTCACCGGAATCGCCGGAAAATCGTACCACGACTTCTTCCAATACTTTCACTTTTGTTTTTTCCGTCATGTTTATATTACAATTTTAATCCAACATGATATATTTCAATTCCAATATTACTATTTTAGCAAAGATAGTGTTTTTTTGTAAGCATTTGAAATATTTTCATAGAAATATGTAAGTTCCCTATCTATTCATTATTTTAAAAGCTGTTCCGATAAAAACAAAGATCTTTTCAAAACATCGACATAAAAAGAGCCATATCATAATAAGGCAATCCCAACCGTATGCTCAACTCCTTATAAATCAACTTTCCACCGAACAAATACACGGCATTCCGAAGTCTTTCGTCCGACTTTATATGGCCATAGAGCATGGCAGGGTCATTCAAATCGATCAATACCGGAACTAATAAATTACTCAACGCCATCGATGCCGTTCGGGCAACGGCAGATCCAACGCTCGACAAGCAATAATGCAAAACGCCGCATTGCTCATACACTTTATTACAAGGAGCCTCGCTACAACTCGACGTTTCGAAACAGCCTCCTTTATCCATACACAAATCGAACAACAATGCCCCTCGTTTCATCATCTCGATATAGCTTACTCCTAAACGGCCTCCCTCCGGCACTTCCGTGCCAATAACCACATCGGCCGAGCGCATGGCGTTTTCCAAGACATGAGGGTGCATATTGGAAGTAAAGATAGAAGGACTCACTTCCAACTGAGTAGCTTTTAAACGATAAAAATCATTATCGAATACCCTCACCAAAGCACCCAATCCACAAGCGGCACAAGCCGCCGCACGGCCTGCAAGGCCTCCTCCTATAATCAAAACCTCCGAGGAGGCGACCCCCGGGATGCCCCCCAGCAAAACGCCCTTTCCTCCACTCCGGTTACTCAACAATTCCGAAGCCAGCACAATGGCTGCACGACCGTCAATTTCGTCCAATATATCGGCGAAAAGATAACGGCCTCGCTCATCGGTTATCAAATCTATCGCGACTGCCGTAACTTTCTTTTGCATCAATATGCGCACGACCGAAGCCGATTGATATTGAGGCTGCAATAACGTGAGCAGAAATACCCCCGGACGTATCATAGCAGCCTCCTGTTCATTCAACGGAGTAATTTTAAGAACGACATCGCATCTGAAAACTTCTGAGGCTGTTGTCGCTTGCGCCCCAGCCTCGGTATAATGCAAATCGGAATACTTGATACCCTCGCCGGCTCCGCTTTCCACAAAAACGCGATACCCCTCTTTGGTCAACAAGGCAACCCCCTCGGGCGTCAGAGGGAATCGTTTTTCCCCTCCGTTATGTTCCGCCGGTAGCCCTATGGACAAACGTCTGTTACCGGCCATCGTTCCCAACAGTTGTTCTTGGGGTGCGACCCCTGCATTCGATTTACAAGCAAAGCTACCAGCCATAACCACGAAGTTTAAATTTATAAAGACGAATTTACAAATATACTTCGGTAAAAACCAGAATTATATATTTATATTTCCTCGGCTCTATCTTCATAAGTAGAATTTTGCATCAAGACAGCCAGTCGATGCACAGCCTCGTCGACCGAATCGGGCGATTCATACCCGTCGGCATCGAAACGATAATCGGCTTGCCGGTAATAAGACTCGCGGCGATTCAACATCTCGGTAATGTACTCATACAGTTCCTCCGGCGTTTTACCCGCCACCAACGGGCGTTTTACTTTTGCATGGGACAAGCGTCTGTACAACGTCTGTACAGAAGCGGCCAAATAAACCGTGACTCCCCGGTGACGCATGTACTCCATGTTATCGAAAAAACAGGGCGTACCTCCGCCCGTAGCGACCAACACATTGTCAAACTCCGCTACCTCATGCAACATACGACGCTCTATATCCCTGAAACATTCCTCTCCCCGTTCGGCAAACAAATCGGATATCCGTTTCCTGTATCTAGATTCGATATAAGCATCGAGGTCGATAAACTCGACATTCAAAAGCTGAGCCGCCCGACGTCCCAATGTCGTCTTGCCTGCCGCCATGTATCCAACCAAAAACAAAGGCTTCATTTCTTAAAAGTATTCGATATCGTATTTGTCTCTGTCTGTCCGTTAGCGACCAGAGCATCATGCTTCGCTCTCCAAGTCTCTCCGAACTGTCGAAATTCAAACTCCGACAAAGAGTGAATCAACACCTGTTTATCCGCTTCTTTCAAAGGCGACTTTGCAATAAAGTCCAAAGCCGTTTGTTTCCCCTCCAATCCCGATAGCAAGACCGATTTGTTCAACAGATAATCCATATTCGCCGGATCCTCCGTTAAATAACTCTCATACAAAAACAAGGCCTCCGACAGTTGTTTCTCGGCATCTGCCTCGTCACCCCGGTCATAAGCGATAAACCCTTTTACCGTATAAAAATAAGCCTTCATACGGTTTTTCCCCGTTTCTCCTATTTTTTCGATAGCGGCCGAGGCTGTCCGGTAAGCACTGTCCGGACGCCACAAATTCAACTCGTTCAACACCTTCCCGAAATATACATCTATATTTTCACTGTCGGCATCAAGAGCCTGCTCCAATAATCTCTGGGCTGCCAGACAATCATCGATAGTCACGGAATCGCTCCCCAGCAAAACTATCGCTTCTTTATATAAACGCACACTTTTCTCCTTGTCGCTCTTGCCGGGAGCACACCCGATCAGGCCAAACAAGACTACCGATAAAATTCCGTATATACCAATTCTTCTCATCGCTATTCGATTATGCCACGGAGAATCGGCTCATCGGCAACATAAAAGAAACATCGCACCGGCTTATCTCCGCTAACGTGCGTAAAGATACGACAATTTTTATATTTTTGTACCCGTCATTTATAACGATAACCGAATCATGGCCAAATACAAATATTATGTCGTATGGGAAGGGCGTGCCCGTGGAATTTTCAATTCTTGGGAGGAATGCAAAGAACAAGTCGACAATTTCAAAGGAGCGAAATACAAAAGTTTCGACAGTCTGGAAGCTGCTACCGAAGCCTTCCGCAATGCCCCCGACGACTATTTCGATGTCATGCGTAAAATAGGCGAACACTCCCGTGACAAACTGTCTGCTCCCATCTTACCCCCTTCGGTTATCGCCGACAGTCTATCGGTTGATGCGGCTTGTAGCGGAAACCCCGGAAAAATGGAATACCGGGGAGTAGACACGAAATCGGGAATCGAACTGTTTCATGTAGGCCCTTTGGAGCAAGGTACAAACAACATAGGAGAGTTCCTCGCCCTCGTTCATGGGTTGGCCTACTTGCAACAGCGAGACTCCGATATACCCATCTATTCCGACAGCCGTAATGCCATACTATGGATTAAACAAAAAAAATGCAAGACCAAACTAGCCCCCAACGCAGCCAATGCTCCCATATTCGACCTTATCGCACGGGCAGAACGCTGGCTGCATACTCACGTCTATGCCAATGCCATCATCAAATGGGATACCGAGAAGTGGGGTGAAATTCCCGCCGATTTCGGCAGAAAGTAATTTATATAGTTAAAATATCCAATATCACGCATCTATGTTATGTTATATCTTTGCAAAAAATTTATAATCTTTCTTACAACAAAGATATTTTACATTATATACATAACATATGAAAAAAAAAATTTACGCAATCATTGCCCTTTCCATGATGGTGGCAATGTTTTCTTCTTGTGAAAACGATGCTCCCGAAATCAATTTTACACAAACAGACAATCACGTATCCGATTTCAGCGGAATCATTAAGGCTATTAACGACCAAACCACGAGTCTCGATGAGAAACTCGCATTGATCGAAGCAGCTATCACAAACCAAACGCTGACATTCAGCCAAAAAATTGATATTTTAAACGCTGCCGTAGAAAACGGAGTATTGAAACTCGAAGAAATGGCTGCACAACTCGTCGCTGCCATCGAGGCACAAACCGCAGGGCTAAATGAAAAACTTGCGTTGATAGAACAAGCTATCAACAATCAGGCACTCAGTATCGAAACCAAACTCGACTTGCTGAACACATCGGTAAAACAAGGATTCCTCGACGAGAAGAACGCTTTGGATCTCATGAGAACTGCAATCTTGGAATATTTGCAGACCTTGAACGAGACCATTGCCACCGGTGATGAAAACATCGTAAAAGCCATTGAGGCTTTGCAGGCCGACAACGGTATCTACCGCAACGCAAACGACCCCAATGCCGTATATCTGAATCCCGATGTATGGGCAGCTATCAAGGGCGATACTCAACTGAATAAGGCTCTGCAAACTACCGTACCGATGACAACCCCGACCGTGACGACATCGCAAAACTCTGCACACGAATCTTGTATAATCACCATCACCAATATGGGATTCAGCACTCCCGTACTTATTGAAAATTGGGACCGAACCTCCGGTACGGCAGGAGAAAACCAAGAACTCGTACGGGTCATCAACCTAGCCACGACTGCGACATACTCCATCGACAAAGGAGGTTGCTCGTTAGGATTATATGAAGTATATGTCACAGATGCCCTGGGGAGTAACCGCCTTTACAGCAACTTCAACGGAGTTGCAAGCGGTAGCGTCCAACTCACTTTCAACAAAGACGGACACGTGGTAACCAGCGGACACGTAAATGTAAATATGCGCTAATATTAAATATGAGAAAAAGAAATGAAACATTTTATCATATCATGCGCTTGCGTAGCGGCGTTCGTGGCAAGTACCGCGAACGTCGCCGCCCAAGACAATAAAGCCTTGCGCACGAATACGTGGAGTATGTATGCGCAAGGCGGAGTCTCTTGGGCTACGGGGCTGGACTATAAAAATATAAACAACGCCACCGGTACATCTGTCGCACCTCTGGCAGGATTGGGCGTAAACTACAATCTGCGCCCGTGGGTACGCTTCGGGTTGAGCTGGGAAATCTCCAAATACCGCCGAGAACAACGGTTCGACGAATTTCAACCGGTCGCTCCCTCTTTCGGCAATCCCGAAGAAGGCTTCTCCAAACTCGAGAACAGTTATGGAGGCTTGGCCTACGGCAAAATGCGAACCGGATACAACAATCTCGACTTGACGGCCGAGTTTAACATCATGGAAATCTGGCCTAACCGCAAATGCTCGAGATTCAACTTATATGCCGGTGTAGGGGCAGGAGCAATGTTCGCCAAAGGAAGCGTCTATATGATAGGCATGGGTAACGAATATTGGGTCGACCCCGACAACTACGACACAAACGGCACTGTCGTCAAAGACAACTGGTCGTCCATCGCATGGGTAAAAGCCCACAACGGCCACCACGACTTTTGTGCATTTTATATCCCCGTCACCCTTTCGGCAGAATACGACATCACACCCCGGTTCACACTCGGCGTGAAAGGCGGATACAAAGCCGTCATATCCTGCAAAGACATGGCTCCCGAAGGCATAGAGACCTTGGCTCTGGTCGTCCGCTACAACTTCGTGGGCGCAAAACAGGGATTCCGCTCGAACAAGCGTAAATACGAAGACGCCCTTGCGGCATACAACGCATTGAAAAACGACTACGACGCATTGCTGGCTCAAAACGAAGCTGCCGCCGACAAGGCTCGACAGGCAGAGGAAGAATGCAGCAAGGCCATCAATAAGTTGAATAACGAAAACGATGCTTTAAGGCAAGCACTGCAAGATTGTCGAGAAAACTGCGTGGCAGAACCCGAAATCGTGACCATACAATTCGACTGCGGCGTATCGAAAATCGCCAAAGATGACCTGCAACGGCTGGAATCGTTCGCCCAAAACATACAAGACGATGAAAACGTGACGATCAGCCTTACCGGCGAAGCATCTGCCGACGGGGGCAAACAAGCCAACCAACGACTGAGTGAAAAACGATTGAAAAACGTAATGTCGGTTCTCAACAAAAACGGTATCGGCAGCGATCGAATACGTTCGGCCAAAGCCATTGGCGATACAAACAGAGTATTCAACCCATCAAGCCGTCGTGTGGAAATCATAGTTCACAAATAAACGCCATTTTATTCGGAATCAATAAAACCGGGGCGGTGGGGAAAAAATCCCACCGCCCCGGTTTATATATCATTCAATTCTCAATCGATAATGTCAAAACCGCAATAAGGAACCAAGACTTTGGGTATCTTTATACCTTCGGGGGTCTGGTTATTCTCCAACAAGGCAGCCATGATACGAGGCAATGCCAAAGCGCTGCCGTTCAACGTATGGCACAAATGCATTTTCTTATCGGCTCCACGATAACGGCATTTCAACCGATTGGCCTGATAGCTTTCGAAATTGGATACCGAGCTGACTTCCAACCAACGTTTCTGTGCGGCAGAATATACTTCGAAATCGAATGTTATGGCCGAGGTAAAACTCATATCGCCGCCACACAAACGCAAAATATGCCACGGTAATTCGAGACGTTCCACCAGACTCTGCACATGAGCTTTCATATCTTCCAAAGCTTCATACGAATGGTCGGGGTGTTGTATCTGCACAATCTCCACTTTATCGAACTGATGCAGACGATTCAATCCCCTCACGTCTTTTCCGTACGAACCGGCTTCACGACGGAAACAAGCCGAATAAGCCGTATTCTTAATCGGTAGATCCGATTCATTGAAAATCACGTCACGGTAGAGGTTCGTCACCGGAACTTCGGCTGTGGGAATAAGATACAAATCGTCTTCGTTGCAATGATACATTTGACCCTCTTTGTCGGGTAATTGCCCTGTGCCGTAACCGGAAGCGGCATTCACGACATAAGGAGGTTGTATTTCGAGATAACCGGCCTCGCGAGCGGCATCCAAAAAGAACGAAATCAAAGCCCGTTGCAACCGAGCACCTTTGCCTTTATACACAGGGAATCCTGCACCGGTAATCTTCACACCCAACTCGAAATCGATTAAATCGTATTTTTTGGCCAAATCCCAGTGCGGAAGCGCATCGGCGGGAAGTTCGGGAATCACTCCGCCGGTCTTTTCCACAATATTGTCTTCGGCAGTACGACCTTCGGGTACTCCGGCATACGGCAAATTGGGAACAGTCAATAAAATATCGGTAATCTCCTTTTCTGCCGACACCATCGACTCTTCCAACTCTTTGGTAGACTCTTTAATGGTTGCGGTCTTCATTTTCACAGCTTCGGCTTCCTCTTTTTTACCGGCTTTCATAAGTTGTCCGGTCTGAGCTGCCAGAACTTTCAATTCGGCCAACTTCCCGTCCAACTCGGCCTGAGATGCCCGACGTATTTTATCCAATTCAAGAACCCGGTTTATAGCGTCTTTGCCATCGAAATGTTTAATTACCAAACGACGAATCACCTCTTCGGGATTCTCCTTAATAACACTTAGTGTAAGCATAGTTCAATTCAAATATTTATTCTGTATTAAGCCAACAGTTCTTTTACTTTCGCAGAAATAGCACGGCCATCGGCACGCCCTGCCAACTGTTTGGTAGCTACTCCCATCACCTTTCCCATCTCTTGCGGAGTAGTAGCTCCTACCTGAGCGATAATCGCTTTCAACGCTTCGGTCAACTCTTCCTCGTTCATCTGCTTCGGCAAATAGGTTTCTATGACAGCTGCTTCGGCCAATTCCGGTTCGGCCAAATCGGGACGATTCTGCTCGGTATAAATCTGAGCGCTTTCCTTCCTCTGCTTCACCATCTTTGCCAATATCTTCATCGCCATGTCGTCCGTCAATTCTCCGTCGGCGCCTTTGGCTGTTTTTGCCTCTAAAAACTCTTTCTTAATTCCCCGCAGGGCTTCCAATCTTACTTTGTCTTTTGCCAGCATGGCACTTTTAATGTCGTTGCTGACCTGATCGAATAAATTCATAATCCTATATCTATTTTATAGTTTTCGATTAAAACCTTATGGTACGACGGCCACTACCGTTACTCTCCTCTTTTTTCTCCGAACCGTCGAAATTATCGCGAAAATCTTTCGGACGGTCATAAGCGGGTGTCTTATCCAACTTTTCTAACAAATCGTTATCATCGAGTTGATCGGGTTTCAAAACAATATATTGCGATTGAGCGATATGCTCGTCGGCATCACCGCCATATTCCCCTTTGAACGTCAAGTCAGACACCTCGAATCCCGTAGCCAAAATGGTAATTTTCACGGCCTTGCCCAAAGAAGAATCGTGAGTATATCCCCAAATAACATTTACTTTCTTCTTGAAACGCAACATAAACTCGCTCAACTCTTTGGACTCCTGCATACGAAGCTCCTCCCCCTCTTCGGGTGAAAAATAGAGATTGAACAGGACTCGTTCCGCTCCATAAATATCGCTCTCTTTCAAAAGAGGAGAAGTCAGTGCATTTTGGATCGCACGGCTCATGCGATGCTCACCCTCGCCAGATCCGGTACTGATTACAGCAGCTCCTCCGTCTTTCAGTGTCGTGCGTACATCGGCGAAATCAAGGTTGATTTTTCCATCTTTCGACACCAGCTCGGCTATACTCCGGGCTGCATTCGACAACGAATCGTCCGCTTTGGCGAAAGCGGTCGTCCAAGAAAGATCGGGATATATCTTACACAATCGCTCGTTATTGATCACCAACAAAGCATCGACATGCTTCCGCATTTCCTCCACACCGGCGAAAGCCTGTAATATCTTCGGTTCTCCTTCAAAGAGAAACGGGATTGTCACGATACCCACTGTAAGCACACCCTTCTCCTTAGCAATACGGGCAACCACGGGAGCGGCTCCCGTTCCGGTTCCTCCGCCCATTCCGGCCGTAATAAAAGCCATGCGTGTATTATCGTCGAACAAGGCTTCGACTTCGGCGGCACTCTCTTCGGCCAATTTCTTAGCAACCTCTGGAATGTTTCCGGCTCCTTCACCCTTAGCCCCCAACTGCACTTTTACAGGAACAGGCGAATTTCGCAACGCTTGTGCATCGGTATTACAAAGAACAAAACTGACACCACCTATACCTTGATGGTACATATGGTTCACGGCATTTCCTCCGCCTCCGCCGACACCTATCACTTTAATCTTTGCCGGTTCGTCCTGTTTTTTTTCATCAGCTCCGGGAACAATAAAATCGGGTAACTGAGGATTATTTATATCTAATTCGTTCATGATGTTCTCCATTTAAAAATTATCGTTTTCATCATCGAGCAGGTTTTCGGCCTTCTTCACCATCTCTTTCAATTTTCCGAAGAGCCCCGGCCCCTTCACTTTCTCCTCTTTTTCTCGCTTCTTACGTTCCTTTTCTTCTCGCTTTGCATCTGCGGCTTCCCGTTTCCGACGCTCTTGTTCTGCTTTCTCCTGTGCCTTCTCTTGCGCCCTTTTCTCCTTTGGGCTCAACGGCTTTACTTCTTCATGCGGCTCGTCTTCCGGCTCATCGACAACCTTAGGTAAGACTTCGACGCAATTCTCTTTTCCGCAATAAAGCAACCCCAGAATCTGCAAATAGTCGGCACTCTTCGATTGGGAAGCTACATCTAACAACATATCCTGACGAAGTGCTCCTTTCCTCACACGAATATCGCACTTCTCTGCGATAAGTTCCGCCAGATTGGACAGTTTGGATGCGCCTCCTACAATCACCATACCGGCTCCTAAACTTTTACGGTCACATTTCGCATACTCGAAGTGAGCATTGACATTGGCCACGATCTCCTCGATACGAGCTTTGACTACCTTCGACAAATCCAAACTTTTTATTTCAGACGAACTCTCTCCCCGAAGCGTAATGTTCGATTCTTCGCCCATTACCTTAGCAGAGCCCAACCGCACTTTAAACGACTCGGCCTCCGGTTCGGTAACTTTCAATGTCATAATATCGCGGGTAATGTTATACCCTCCTAACGGTATCGTAGAAAGATAGCGCAAAAGCCCGTCCTTATAAATCGAAACTGTCGTCGTTTCCGCACCGAAATCGACCAACATGACTCCGGCTTGGCGGTCTTCGTTACTCAACGCCACATAAGCAGTAGACAACGGAGTAGGAATATAGCGCACTACCGAAGACTCGCCGGAGAAACAACGGGACACACTTTTTTTCAAATCGTCACGAGCCACGATCAACTTCAAACTCATTTTCAGATTCGAGCCCTCGATTTCTTCTCTGCCCGATTTAGGTTTATCATCGACAAGTACTCCGGTACGAACGACCTCCAATATATCGGCTCCGGCAATAGGCATTTCCCGGGCTTCCTCCTGCAAGCGTTTGATAATGTCCTCCGTAATGGGAGTTCCTTCGGGATAATCTCGGCTTATCATGTGGTCTTCGGCATGTAAAGATTGTCCCCCGATTCCCACATACACCTGTTTGATTTTTTTCGAAGCGCCTATACGGTTATTCAATTTCCGTATCAAACGTTTCACTTTCGATGAAACTTCATCGGGATTAACGACGAAACCCCGCTTCACACTCCCAGTCAATGGTTCGGTATCTACTCCCAGCACAGTAACGACTCCTTTCAGAGAACGAGTTCCTATCGCGCCTGTAATCTTCGAGCTTCCTATCTCGACAGCTACTATGTATCTTTCCGTATCCATATATATTGTTACTTTTATTTCATTTTTTCTTTCGGGTACAAACGACTTGATTCTTAAATTTCAACGAAACCGTATCGTACATCGCCCAACCGGCTTTACTGAATACCTTTTTATAAACCAGCATCAAGTTATCCAATTTCGTTTCAAAATCCTGTACCGAGCCTAACAAAATGGTTTGGCCTCCCACTCTGGGAACCAACTCTACTTCATGACGCTCATTGACATAAATTTGTTCAATTTGAGCATTCCAAAACCGATGATTATAAATATACCGAGCCAACGGCAACATATCCCGATAGGTCAACACGCTGTCCACTCGTCCCGTCACCAGAGGTAGATGCGCTTGATATTGAGTTCTGACAGCCATGCGCTGCCCCTCTGCATCGACGTAGTAATTTCCGTCGTCAGCCATCACCCGCATGACCGGAATACGCTGTGTCACTTCCACACACACGGTTCCGCCTACTTTCTTATAACATTCGACCGAGCCCAACACCCCGTTCGACATAAGTGTACGCTCCATCTTTTCAGTATCGATTCCTCCCAAAGGCTTCCCGCAAGGATCCATCTCGAAATCCTCGATATAGTTATATACATCGGCCGGTGAGATATAATGCAATACAGCACTGTCGGTTATCTCCACTTGTAAGTCCCTGCATTTATCCTCCGCTGCATAGGAGCGTAAAAAAAAGAACGAGACAAACAGATAGGATACCAACACTACCATCAACAAAAATCTCAACAGTACTTTCATTTCGACTCTACGATTGCCGCTATTTCAGGAAGCAAACGGTCTATATCGCCGGCCCCCATCGTCAATAAAATGTCAAAGTTACACTCTTTTATCCGTTCTAACAACTTTTCACGCAAACAAAGTTCTTTATTTCTGCATGTTATCTTGTCAAAAATAAGTTTCGAAGTTACGCCCGGTATCGGTAACTCTCTCGCCGGATAAATGTCTAACAGAAAAACCTCGTCGGCAAGGGACAGCGCCTCGGCAAACTGTGGAGCGAAATCGCGAGTACGGGAGTACAGATGAGGCTGGAAAATCACCGACAACCGACGGCCGGGATAAAGAGCCTTCACAGAACGGATACTAGCTTTCAATTCATCGGGGTGATGTGCATAGTCGTCTATCATTACCCTGTCGGGACGTTTCACCCAAAACTCGAACCGGCGTTTTGCACCCTTGAACGAGGCCATAGCTCTCCGCATATCGTCGCCAGATACCCCATTCAACCACGCTATCGCCATAGCAGCCACTGCGTTTTCGATATTTATCTCCACGGGAACACCCAGCTCTATATCTGCGACACTCCCTTCCGGCATCACAAAATCAAACACGATGGTTCCGTCGCCTATACGTATGTTACCGGCATGAAAATCACCCCCGTCACGAGCCGAATAAGTATATATTTTTACATTCTCCTTTACGCTGGGAACCAGCTTGATACCTTTCTTCATAATCAAACAGCCACCCGGCTGTATCAACGAAGTGAAACGAGCGAAACTCTCCAAATAAGCCTCCTCGGTTCCGTAAATATCCAAATGATCGGGATCGGTTGCCGTAACGACAGCCATATAGGGATGCAGCCAATGGAACGAACGGTCATATTCATCGGCCTCGATTACCGTAAACGGCGACTGTTCCGACAGGATAAGGTTACTGTTATAATTACGAAGAATACCACCCAAGAACGCATTGCAACCTATCGGAGATTCATGAAAGATATGAGCAGCCATGCTCGATGTCGTGGTCTTGCCATGAGTGCCGGCAAAGCACAGGCCTTTGCTCGATTGCGTAATCAGCCCCAACAACTCGGCACGCTTTACCACTCGGAAACCATGCTCCCTGAAATAAACCAATCCGGCATGACTTGCGGGAATCGCCGGAGTATAAACGACCAAAGTCGTCTCGGGATTCCGACAATAATCGGGTATCGACTCTACCGACTCTTCATAAACAATTTCCAGCCCCTCGGTTTTAAGTTCGGTAGTCAGAGGTGACTGCGTGCGATCATAACCCGCGACTTTATATCCCTTCGCCAAAAAATACCGGACCAATGCACTCATGCCGATACCTCCGGCTCCTACGAAATAAAGAGATGTATACTGTTTCATTTTTTATTGACTATATCAAAAATTATATCGGCTATCCGGGCTGCCGAATCACGCTGCGCCAACGCCGCGATTTCCCGGCTCATCGAAGTCAGAGATTCCTCATCGTGAACCACCGACAAAGCACAAGGCATCAACCGTTGGCGAGCCTCGGTATCCCGCACGAGAATCGCCGCTCCTTTCGACGACAAGGCTTCGGCATTTTTGGTCTGATGATCTTCCGCCACATTAGGCGACGGTACTAAAATCACAGGCTTCCCAAGTAAACAAAGCTCCGATATGGAACTGGCTCCCGCTCTCGAAATAACCAAATCGGCTGCCTTATAGGCCAAATCCATGCGTGCGATAAACGGCATTTGTTTAATACAAGTAGGATTGCCTACTGCTTCCAATACCATTTTAGCTCGTTCGTCGAACCGTTTTCCGCATTGCCAAATCAACTGGACTCCGCTTTTCACAATCTCTGGAATAGACTCTGCCACAGCCGTATTCAATGTCAAAGCTCCCAAACTACCGCCTATCAACAAAATAATTTTTTTATTCGGGTCGAGGCCGAAGAAAGCGGCAGCCTCCGTACGAGTTAAAGCCTCATTGCATAAATCCTGCCGTACCGGATTGCCGGTCAGCACCAATTTTTCAGCAGGGAAAAAGCGTTCCATACCATCGTATGCCACACAAATGGTATGTGCTTTCGATGCTAACAACTTATTCGTGACCCCCGCATAGGAGTTTTGTTCTTGAATGAGAGTAGGTACACCTCGATGCGCAGCGGCCCACAAAGTGGGACCACTGGCATAGCCGCCCACACCTACCGCCACATCAGGACGAAAATCCCGCACAATGCGGCGAGCCATACGCAGACTTCTCCACAGCCGCCACAATACTTTGAAGTTAGCCAACGGATTACTCCGGTTAAAGCCGCTTACGGGAAGACCTTTAATCGGGTATCCCGCAGCCGGAACCTTCTCCATCTCCATGCGGTTATCGGCTCCGACGAACAATATATCAGCATCGGGACACTTCGACTTTATGGCATTGGCGATAGAAATAGCCGGGAAAATATGTCCCCCCGTACCTCCGCCGCTAATCAAAACTCTTATCGTTCGCTTCATATTCTTTCTATGCTAAATTGGTAGGATTCGCAGCCTGCAAGTCCTCCGGTAAATCGTTTTCTTTCTCTGTTTTTATTTTCTTTCCGGAATCTTTCACCGCATAACGGCTCACGCTCAACATCACACCGAATCCGAAACTCATCATCCAAATCGAAGTTCCCCCCTTACTAATCAATGGTAACGGTTGTCCCGAAACCGGGAAAACCCCCACGACGATAGCCATGTTGAACAAAGCCTGCAACACGATCATTACCGCCATTCCCATGACCAGCAATGCCGGGAAAGCCCTCGTACACCGGCGAGCTATCAAACCGGCACGAGCCAAAATCATCAAATAAGCTACCAAAAGGCCTATACCACCGACGATAAATCCCAAATCTTCTATGATAATCGCATAAATATAGTCCGAGAACGCCAACGGAAGCCGAGACGATTCCCTACTGTTACCGGGTCCCACTCCGGTAATTCCACCGTGAGCCATAGCCATAGCCGCCCGATGTTCCTGCAAGTTCTTGTGCGTAGTCTCTTTTTCATACTCGGGAGTAGGGTCGAAAAAGTCTTTCAAGCGGCTTTTCCAAGTCGATGACCGGACGATCACCTTATCTCCCTCGTTTCTATCCTGTACCGTTACCTCCTGCGTCTCCGGCTGTGCTTTTACTTCCGTTATCAAATCTTTCGCCTGCATGACAGCCAAAGCCAAGACCACATACACCAATAAGATACCGAACAATTTATAAAATTCGACACCCCCGATCAGCATCATGCAGACACTTATCCCGATAAATAGCAACGTGTTGGTCAGCCCCTGAGTAAACAGCAAAGCGCTGAATATCGTCACCAGACCGACCACCCATAAAACGCCCTTCATATTTACCCCGCGCTTTATCTGGGTCTTCGCCAAAACGGTCGCCATAGCCAACACAATCGTAACTTTGGCGACTTCCGAACCCTGTAAAGATACTCCCAATACCGAGATCGTACGTTTTGCCCCGTTAATCGTATCCCCCCAGAAAAGAATGCTCACGAGAAGAACGATCGTCAAAGGTATCATCAGATAGGCCAAGACCTTAAACCATTTATAATGTATCTGGGAAGTGACATAAGTAATGACAAAGCCGGAGAAAAGAAGCATGATATGTTTGATGATGGGAGAATATACGTCACCACCCGTAATCTCCCGGCTTATCGCACTGTAAACCTCGACAACCGAAACGATATACAAGATGATAATGATACCCCAAATGTACGGGTCGCTTCTCCTTTTCTCTTTTTCCGATACTTCTATTTCCATAACGATAACGGTTATAAAGCTCGAACACAAGCCTTGAACTGGTCGCCCCTGTCCTCATAACTTTTGAACAAATCGAAGCTGGCGCAACAAGGCGACAACAGAACCGTATCGCCCGGAGTAGCCAAAGCAAACGACTTATCCACAGCCTCTTTCATAGAGCTTACCTCGGTTATATAAGGTACTTTTCCCTCGAAAAAGGCATGGAGTTTACTATTGTCCACACCCAAAAAGACTAAGGCTTTCACCTTGTCCCGAACCAATTGCTCTATCTCGGAATAATCATTTCCTTTATCTTTTCCCCCTAAAATAAGTACCACAGGTGTTTTCATGCTTTCCAGAGCATACCAGCACGAATTAACATTCGTAGCTTTCGAATCATTGATAAATTGTACACCCCGCACCGAAGCCACCCGTTCGAGACGATGCTCTACCGACTCGAAATCGCTCAATGCCTTGCGAACATACTCTTTCTTCACATTCAACAGGCAGGCCGAAAGACCGGCTGCCATCGAGTTATACAAATTATGCCTCCCATGTAACGACAGTTCATCGGTCTCCATCGTCAACTTTTCCTCAGGAGTATCGATTGTCAAAGCTCCGTCTTCGGTGTACGCTTGCGTCCCCGGCTCGTGAGTTTCGGCAAACGGGTATCGCTGCGACTTCAAAGGCAACTGCGATAATTTCTCGGTAATCACGGGATCGTCATTCCAATAGATAAACGCATCGTCTTCCGTCTGATTTCGAATAATCCGAAACTTGGCGTCGACATAGTTCTCCATTTTATAATCGTACCGGTCCAGATGATCTGGTGTAATGTTCAACAAGATAGCTATATGGGCTTTGAAATCATACATATTATCCAACTGAAAACTACTCAATTCGATGACATAATAATCATAGTCGCAAGTCGCTACCTGCAAGGCCAGACTTTTCCCCACATTACCGGCAAGTCCTACTTTCAATCCGGCACTTTTCAGAATATGATAAGTCAACAGTGTAGTCGTCGTTTTCCCATTGCTCCCGGTAATGCAAATCATGCGGGCACGAGTATAACGACCGGCAAACTCTATTTCCGAAATAATAGGAATATTCTTTTCACGTAAAGCCGCTATCATGGGAGCCCTATCGGGAATACCCGGACTCTTAACCACCTCGTCGGCGTTCAATATCAAATCCGGGGTATGTTTCCCCTCTTCAAAGGGGATTTCATATCGATCGAGCTGTTCTTTGTATTTATCTTGGATAACCGACATATCCGAGACAAACACATCGAACCCTTTCACTTGGGCAAGCACAGCGGCTCCGACACCACTCTCTCCTGCACCCAACACTACAATTCTTTTTTTCTTTTCCATTTTAGAACCCTTTCTATCGCATTTTCAGCGTCACTATCGTAATGGCTGCAAGCATGATGCAAACAATCCAGAAGCGAACGACGATCTTCGACTCCGGCACAGCCTGCAACGGTTTTTGTATCAAAGCGTTGATTCCTGCATTACCCGGTTTTTGAAAATGATGGTGCAAAGGCGTCATCTTGAAAACCCGACGACCCTCTCCGTATTTTCGTTTCGTAATCTTGAAATAAGCGACCTGTATCATTACCGACAAATCTTCCACGAAGAAAATCGCACACAAAATCGGAATTAACAACTCCTTATGTATACAAAGAGCGAACACGGCAATAATACCACCCAGCGTGAGGCTACCCGTATCGCCCATAAACACCTGAGCCGGGAATGCATTATACCACAAAAAACCGATTGTCGCCCCCATAAAAGCGCTGGCGAAAACGACCAGTTCCTCGCTCCCCGGTATATACATGATATTCAAATATGATGCGTACGCTATATGCCCCGACAGATAGGCCAATATGCCCAATGTCAAACCCATGATGGCCGAAGTTCCCGTCGCTAAACCGTCGAGACCGTCTGTCAAGTTCGCACCGTTCGAAACGGCTGTCACCACAAAAATCGTAAGCAATATGAAAATAACCCAGCCGCCGGTCTGGGCATGTTCGCCCAAAAACGGGACCAAATCGGCATAATCAAGATTATTATTCTTGAAAAAAGGAATGGTCGTCTGGGTAGACTTGATATTTTCCGATTCATATTTTACCACTTCGGTATCTGCTCCCGGCGTTTGCACAGCCACATTCTCGCGAATAACTACATCTGGACTCAAAAACAGCGTCAATCCCACGATAAGACCGAGTCCCACCTGTCCGACTATTTTAAATCGCCCGTGCAACCCCTCCTTATCTTTTTTGAACACCTTGATATAGTCGTCCAAAAAACCTATGGCTCCCAGCCAAACGGTCGTAATCAACATCAATATCATGTAAATATTTCCCAGTCTCCCGACCAACAAACAAGGTATCAATATAGCGATAATAATGATAATCCCACCCATCGTAGGCGTGCCTTTCTTGGACATTTGTCCTTCCAACCCGAGATCACGCACGAGCTCTCCGATTTGCAAAATTTGCAGCTTATTGATAATACGCCGGCCGATAATGGTAGCAATAAACAAAGCCAAAATAAAAGCGACCCCAGACCGGAAAGATATGTAGGAAAACAATCGAGCCCCCGGAAAATCGAATGAAGATTCAAGGTATTGAAACAAATAATACAGCATACTCTTTCTATTTCACAATTATTATTAAATTCTCTCTTCCGCGAACAATTTTTCCACTTCTTCCTTATCGTCGAAATGGTGTTTCACCCCCTCTATCTCCTGATAGTCTTCATGCCCTTTGCCCGCAATCAAAACGACATCGCCCGATTGGGCAAACTGCGTAGCCGCGCGAATCGCTTCCCGGCGATCGACGATAGCGAGAGTTTTACGACGCTGTTCGGCATCGAGGCCCTCCAACATATCGTTCAATATATCGTTCGGGTTTTCGAACCGCGGATTATCCGATGTCAATATTACCCGATCGCTCAAATTCACCGCTTCCCGAGCCATCATGGGTCGTTTCCCTTTATCCCTGTTTCCACCGGCTCCCACAACCGTAATGATATGTCCTCTATTTCCCAAGACGTCACGAATGGAACTCAACACATTGTTCAAGGCATCGGGAGTATGAGCATAATCCACGATAGCGGTATAACCTTTTGAAGAATGAAGAGTTTGGAACCTTCCGGCGACAGGAATCAATAAACTCATCTTTCGTAAAACTTCTTCCGGCTCCTGTCCCAACAAACAAGCCGCTCCATAAACCGCCAGTAAATTATAAGCATTGAATTTACCGACAAACATCACTTCCACCTCTTTTCCGTTTATTTCCAGAGTCATGCCGTCGATACGACTTTCTATGATCCGCACTCTGAAATCGGCCAAAGTCCGCAACGAATAAGTATGCTTTTCAGCTTTGGTATTCTGCAACATAACTAACCCCGACTTATCGTCGATGTTAGTCAAAGCGAATGCTCCTTTGGGTAACCCGTCGAAAAACGATTTTTTAGCTTTCAGATAAGCCTCGACGGTTTTATGATAATCGATGTGGTCTCTCGTTAGATTCGTAAAAATCGCCCCGTTGAAATCGAGACCGGCTATGCGATGTTGCGCAGCCGAATGCGAACTGACCTCCATAAACGCATATGCGCAGCCAGCATCGACCATTTCACGAAGTAAACGATGCAGGTGTAAAGGGTCGGGGGTCGTATGAGTTGCAGGAACAGCGATGTCGTCTATATAATTGCAAACGGTAGATAAAAGACCGACCTTGTACCCGAACAGACGGAACATTTCATACAACAATGTCGCTGTAGTCGTCTTCCCGTTCGTCCCGGTGACACCCACCAGTACCAACTCTTTCGAAGGATTTCCATACCATGCCGCTGCCAACAAACCGAATGCGACCGCACTGTCTTCCACTTTCACATACAACACTTGCGGCTCCGACTTTTCGGGAAACTCTTCGCAAACAACGACAACAGCCCCCTGTGCAATAGCTTGGCCGATAAAATCATGACCGTCGACCGAAGCTCCCCGCACCGCAACAAATAAGTTATCTTTCTTTACCTGACGAGAATCCGATTCCACTCCCGAGACTTCTGTCACGACCGCCCCTTTGCGTTCCACCACCTTAATTCCCGACAATAAATATTCCACATTTTTCATATCATCGATATCCTTCTATTTCAATTTTAAAATTACCGTCGTACCGGGTTGTATGACTTTTCCCGAAGGGATAGACTGCTCTACCACCTTTCCCCGACCTTGTATATTTACATTCAATCCTTCACGCTCCAATATATACAATGCATCTCGCGCACCCATACCGCAGACATCGGGCATACTGTCGCAATAGGCCTCCATATCGCGACATTGGGTCACATCTCCCCGAACTCCCAAATGCTGCAATACTTGCCTTGTCTCTGCAATATCCCCCTTTAAAATAGCCGGACTCCGAACGCTCGTCGAATCCGAAGGTATATCCATAGGCACATCGAGGCGACCCATGGAATAAAGCGTCTCCGCTATCTTCTTCAAAACGCCGCCACAATAGTAACCGGCCGAAGGCATACCCGGCAAATTGGGCTTTCCCAAAAGAACGATACACGAGTACTGTGGATTTTCATACGGGAAAAAACCGCAAAAAGTGATTCGATAACGAGTCTCGTATTTCCCGTCGGAACCTATCGTTCTCACCGTTCCTGTCTTCCCGGCTATGGTCACTTTTTTCGAACGAGCCCGACGACCGGTCCCGTCATCGTCATTTACGACCGCATATAACATATTTCTCAATGCTCTTGCCGTTTCGGGTTTACATGCCTGTTTTCGGATATAACTAATATCGAAGACCGTATCGGTTACCCCGTCCCGAATCAACTCTTTTACCAATCGGGGCTTCACGAATTGCCCGTCGTTAGCGATGGTATTATACAATGCCAATGTATAAATGGGAGGTATTTTTGTCGTATATCCATACGACATACGAGTCAGGTTAATACGATCTTGCACCGTCGACTTCAAATGTCGTATCGTAGGACGAGCCGCCCCCGGTATACAAAGATCGAACGGTTCCATAAAACCCGACTTATAAATGCGCTGTACAAATTCATCGGGATTACGTTCATATCCTCGCAGTATAATTTCCGACAGACCTATATTGGAAGAATATTTCATCGCTTCGGTAGCGGTCATCGAAGCCCTACCGTGCGTATCGGTTATGGGGCGGACTTTCATTCCCGCCGGATAACGGAAAACTCCATCATGCCCGTTTACGACATCATGGGGACGGATAACCCCGTCGTCGAGAGCTACCATCATCGACAAAGGTTTAACCACCGAACCCGGTTCATAACCTTGCACGGCATTATTCACAGTTTCTACATATTCCCCTCCGGGCAATCTCGACAAATTCGACATGGCCTTTATATCACCCGTCGCCACCTCCATCACTATGGCAACGGCAAACTCCGGCTGTGTCTCTTCGATGGTCTGCAATAAAGCCTGCTCCGTTATATCCTGTATATCCACATCGATAGTCGTCTTCACATCGAGTCCCCGCCGAGGAGGTTCGGCCACCCAATCGACCATACCCGACGGAATCTGTTTTTTCACGGTTTTACCCGGAATACCGTATAACAAAGAATCCAATGCTTTTTCCAATCCGCTGTTTCCGTGAAAAGTCTCGTCCAACCCTCCGATGGCACGCGAAGCCATCGTACCGTAAGGCTTCTCTCGTTTGACTATTTTCTCCCGCTCGGGGTCTATATGAAATCCCGAATACTGAGTCGAATGCCGTAAAAAGGGAAACGTCTTCAACAGTTCGTAATCCCTTCCCGTAATTTCCCGAACCAATACGAAATAACGTTTTTTTCTCAAAAAAGCAGTTCGCATAGCCTTTTCATAAGCGGCAGGAGTCCTTTCGGGGAAATATTTTCCCAATAGTTTACACAACGTTTTCAGACTGTCATTAAACTCTCTGGACTTGAATTTGGGAACGCCAAAATCGATTAACGCACGATAATAAGTCATGTTCGTAGCCATCACTTCGCCGTTTTGAGCCAAAATATCGCCCCGCTCAGGCATTACCTCATGAGTGACAGAAAGCATACGTGCGGCTTTCTCGTTCCATTTATCGGCATGTATAATACATGTATCGGCCGCTTTTTTTACAATAGCGACACTGAACACGAGCACCCCGACAATCACCAGAGCATACCGCAACAATATGTGATTTCTATTCCTTGTCTCCATCTTGCGGTATTAATTTTACGGGGGGAGTATCTGGTATTTCAAGTCCCAATTTATTTTCATTGACAAGGGCGATAATTCTGGAATGACGCACCAGCCCCATATAGCGGGCTGTGGCGCGCACTCGCTCCGTCTTGGCATTGGACAATTCAAAACGCAAATCTTTAATGGTCTCGACCTTTGTCTGACAAACATATCGGTTAGCGATCGACAACCAAAAAAGGAAAACGACCGAAGCGATAAATACCCAATGAGATCTGAAAAAATCCAAAGAGAATATACGCCCCTGTACAAGCAATTTCAGATATTTGATAAATCCGCCTTTCTCGTTTTTCCCTTTTTTAGCCATATCTATACCTTCTCTGCGATTCTCAGTTTAGCGCTCCGCGACCTCGGATTCCGTTCTATTTCCGCTTCATCGGGAACAATTACTTTATTGTTGACCGGCCGAAGAGGTGCATTTATCCGACCGAAAAAGTCCTGTTCGGCACGCCCTTCCACATTACCCGTCTTCATAAAATTCTTGACCATGCGATCTTCCAACGAATGGTACGTAAGAACCACCAATCGGCCGCCCTGCGGAAGTAACTCTACCGACTGTTCCAACAACCGGCGCAGACTTTCCATTTCTTGGTTTACCTCTATCCGCAAAGCCTGAAACAACTGAGCCAATTCCTTTTTTTCCTGCTTCCGATTGATATAAGGCCGCACTATCTCCAACAATCTCTCCGTCGTTTCTATGGGAGCCGATGACCGAGCGGCGACAACTGCGGCCGCTATGCGCCGAGCGCTCTTCAATTCACCATACAGAAAAAACAAATCGGCCAATTTTTCCTCGCTACATGTAGCTATCAATTGAGCCGCCGTCTGTCCCGAACGTCGATTCATTCGCATATCGAGAGGCCCTTCGAAACGAAAGGAAAATCCCCGGTCCGAATCATCGAAATGGTGAAAAGAAACTCCCAAATCGGCTAAAATTCCATCGACTCGCTCCACCCCGTAATAACGCATGAAGTTTTTCAAAAACCGGAAATTACTATGGACAAACGTAAATCGAGGATCATCGAGGCTATTCTGCCGGGCATCTTCATCTTGGTCCAAAGAAAACAAACGTCCACATTCGCCTAAATGTCCTAAAATGGCACGAGAATGACCGCCCCCGCCGAACGTAACATCGACATAAGTTCCCCCCGGCTGGATATTCAATCCGTCGATACATTCTTCAAGCAGCGCGGGCACATGATATACAGCCGATTGCAACTCCATTTATCTATCTTTCTTCAACTTTGTTTTTTCGCAGGGTAAAGATAGAAATTAATCCCTAATCCAAAGGCGCTCTTTTTGACTTTTTTTCTGTATTTCTTTAAATCGACATGGCTCTCGCAATCATCAGAAACGACTCTGCGATTCGACTCTCAAACAAAAACATCTCGCAAACTCACAAAAACAAAAAAAATACAGTAATTTTGTATGCACTTTTTACAAAAGATATGAGTTCTGAGCCTTTAAAAATCGACATAGAAAAAGTCGTCAAGGAGAAAGCTCCGAAATATGCAAAAAAAATTCCGGGATTTCTTTTTCGCTACCTTGAACGCACGATACACCAAGACGAAATAAACTACATTCTCAAAACATATAAAGACAGTACCGGTGTAAAATTCGCCGACGATTTGCTTTCTTATATGAACGTGCATATCAATGTGATAGGGAAAGAAAATATCCCGCCCGAAGGTCGTTTCATTTTTGCATCGAATCACCCGTTGGGAGCCCTTGACGGAGTTGCGCTCATTCGTTTCTTCGGACATTTTTACAGCGGAAAAATTAAATTTCTCGTCAACGATCTTCTCATGCATATCAAACCTTTGGCACCGGTGTTTCTACCGATCAACAAGTACGGTTCCCAAGCCAAAGAATCCAGTCTGCAAATCAATAATGCTTATGAATCGGACGAGCAGATGCTCATTTTCCCGGCAGGCTTGTGCTCTCGGCTGCAACACGGGAAAATAAAAGATTTGGAGTGGAAAAAAACATTTATCGCCAAGGCCGTTCAATCTCAACGAGACATCATTCCCATCTACTTCGAAGGACGAAATTCCACTTTTTTTTATCGTTTTGCACAAATACGTAAATGTATCGGATTAAAATTTAATATAGAATTGATATATTTGCCCGATGAAATGTTTAACAGCAAAAACAAGACATTCGACATATACATTGGCAAACCTATCCCGTGGCAAACTTTCGATAAATCGAAAAGTTTGCAAGAATGGGCCCAAATCGTTAAAGAAAAAGTCTACCAGATAAAAAAGGATCAATAGCATGGAACCCATTATTGCGCCCGTTGATAAAGAACTTATCAAAGCAGAACTAACCCCGGACAGATTTATGCGGGATACTCGCAAGGGCGGAAATAAAATATATATCATCGATTGCAATAATGCTCCCAATGTTATGAGAGAAATCGGGAGGTTGCGCGAAATAGCATTCCGTTACCCCGGAGGCGGCACTGGATTACCGCTCGACATAGACGAATTCGATACTATGGACCCGCCTTGCCAACAACTCATCGTATGGAATCCCGATGCCGAAGAAATCATAGGAGGATACCGTTTCATCGTAGGAGAAAATATTCGTAACGACGAAATGGGGCGACCCCGTATCGCAACATCTCATTTGTTTGAATTTTCTCAGAAGTTCTTACAGGATTATCTGCCCCATACAATCGAGTTAGGCCGTTCTTTCGTTACGCTCGAATACCAATCTTCGAGAGCCGGTGCGAAAGGATTATTCGCTCTCGATAATCTTTGGGACGGATTAGGAGCGCTGACCGTAGATTATCCTCAAATAGAATACTTTTTCGGGAAAGTAACCATGTACCCCACTTACTCTCAAGAGGGACGAAACATGATACTCTATTTTTTGAACAAACATTTTCCCGACCCCGATCGTCTCGTTTGGCCTAAACACCCGTTACAAACCGACACCGACGAAGAAAAAATGAGCAAATTGTTCATTTATGACGACTTTAAAGAAGACTACAAAATTCTAAATCAAGAAGTACGCAAACTCGGGTATAACATTCCGCCGTTAGTCAACGCCTATATGGGATTATCTCCCACGATGAAAATGTTTGGTACAGCCATTAACGACGAATTCGGAAACGTTGAAGAGTCCGGTATCCTCATCGCGATAAAAGATATTATCGCAGAAAAGAGAAGCCGATATATCGAAACCTACGATAAACTTCCGCCGATAAAAATATCATAAATGATATTATACTTAATCGGTGAATAAACATATTCGCCATGAAATATTTCCATTTCATACCTGCTGCATGCATTTTCTTGTTTTGTCAATGCGGAGGACAAGATTCCCATTTCCTGTCCGATACCAAATACATACCTGTGTTTAGCGAAGATTCCTGTCAATACATAGACCACGGAGATAATTTGCATTTTACCGGAGCATATTCCGATGCCTCCCTGTTTTACGACAATATGGCGCTAATATGCAATCAATCGGATAAAAAATGGGGATATATCGACGATTCCGGCGAACTTCAATATCCGGCGGTATATACCCGGGCAACTATCTTCAACGAAAACCGGGCTTGGGTAGTACGACCCGACGAAGCCCCTTGCGCCATAGATACGAAAGGGAGACTGCAACTAACTCTCACCCGCGCTTCGAAAGTCATGATTTTTTGTGAAGGAATGGCAGCTTTCGCCCAAAAAGAAAAAAAAGGAGAACGATGGGGATTTATCGACAAATCGGGAACACCCGTTATTAAACCGCTCTATAAAGATGTAAAACCGTTCTCATCGGGTCTTGCCGCAGTTAAAAACGAGCAAAATCTATGGGGGTATATCGATTCCAAAGGGATTGAACGAATACCGGCGCAATTCTCGTCGGCCGAGTCTTTCTCAAAAGAACGGCATGCGGTTGTCCGGTCCGCCAAATCAGGACTGTTTCAAGTCATCAATACCAAAGGCGATACTTTGTGGACGATCGAATGCGATGCACTCATCTCCGACGGGAATACCTTTCGGATAAAGAAAGATAAAAAATGGGGGTGGTGCGACAACAAAGGAAACATATTTATCGAACCACGATTCGAAGACAGTGAATCTTTTGGAAACACAGACTTGGCCCCTGTCAAAATACGAGGGAAATGGGGTTATATAAACCGTAAAGGCGAATGGAAAATAAAACGGCAATTTTCCAAAGCATTTCCGTTTTTCGATGGCTTGGCCGTGGTACAAACCGGAACAGTATACGGGTTAATAGACCCGGACGGACATTTCCAAATCAACCCTCAATACGACCGTATTTCCGAAGACTACATTCATCAATCGATCGGGAAAGGCTCGGCATTCACACTGGTAGAAAGCGATCACGCCCGATACAAATAAAACCTTCGCAACTTATTTCCCCTCCAACGAACGGACAGATAATTCTCCCAGAGAGAGTTTCTTGATTTCGGGGGTCCCTCGATAATACACCTCACCGTTTCCGGTAGCCTTTGCCGTCAATTTCTGGGTAGCATGACACCCGATTACTCCTACCCCCCGGATTCGACAGGTTACATCGCGAGCGGTTAATCTATCGGCTTCTATCTGCCCTGCCCCGGTCACAGAAAGCTCGGCTTCTCGGCATTTACCCGTCAGCGAAATTTTTCCTTTGCCGGTCAATACAGATGCTTTCACAATGCCATAATCGATTTGAGGAGCCGAAATAGAACCGTTTCCCAGTACTTTGGCCTGAAACGCCGCTCCCGATATAGGCGAAACAATCTGTATCGATCCCAATCCGTTATTTTCGACATACTCCAATGCCGTGGAATAAACGATAATAGCACCCTGCATTTGCTCTTTATCCGACGAGCCTTTATACTTAATCGTCAACTGACCTTTTTTCGATACACATTCGACATGAGAAATATCCTCGGTCGATGCCATTATCACGATAACACCGGCCGAATCGGCACTCTGACGATAAGACACATCGAAATTATTATATACCTTCATCTTATAAAAATCATCTACCGAAAGCTGTTTCACAGAAGTTTCTACTGCCTGCAATGCGGTAAGAGACATCGATAAAACCGCCAATATACTCCATACCTTTTTCATATCTCTCTTTTTTATATTTGTTCTGGTAAAATATCACATTCTATCTTATCGAGAATAGCAGTCAATTCATCGACCGTATTCGCTTGTAACATGGCTATGCGAGTATCCCTAAAATTAGGAATACCTTTAAACAAAGGCGTCGCCGCCAAATGTCTGCGAATATGCAATATGCCCCGGCGTTCGTCCAACCGGGCCACACTTTCACGCAACTGCCTCCTCAAAACCGACATCTTCTCGTGAATCGAAAGAGGAGGTAAAAGCTCGCCCGTCTCCAAATAATATTTCATCTCCTTGAAAATCCACGGACAACCGAAACTCGCCCGACCCACCATAACGGCATCGACCCCGTAACGATCGAATCGCTCTTTGGCAATTTGGGGAGTCGTCACATCTCCGTTTCCGATAATGGGGATACGCATGCGAGGATTGTTTTTTACCTCTCCGATCAAAGTCCAGTCGGCTTCGCCCGTATACATTTGGCTGCGCGTACGTCCATGTATGGTCAAAGCGGCAATGCCGCAATCCTGTAACCGCTCGGCCAAATCGACGATAATCTTCGAATCATGGTCCCAACCCAACCTCGTTTTTACCGTCACCGGTATTTTCACGGCATCGACCACGGCTCGGGTAATTTTCAACATCAACGGGATATCCCTCAACATACCGGCTCCGGCGCCTTTGCCGGCTACCTTTTTTACCGGACAGCCGAAGTTTATATCCAATACGTCGGGATTAGCCTCCTCGCAACGACGAGCCGCATCGACCATCGCATCGACAAAACGTCCGTAAATCTGTATGGCGACAGGTCTCTCCGCATCCTGTATGCTCAATTTTCGCATGGTGCTGTTGATATTCCTTACCAAAGCATCGCTCGACACGAACTCCGTGTAGACCATATCGGCTCCGAATTCCTTACACATCAAACGGAAAGACTCGTCCGTGACATCTTCCATCGGAGCCAATAACAAAGGATACTTGCCAAAATCGAGATTACCTATTTTCATTCAAAATATAATATTTGAAAATACGAATATACAAAAACTCCACACTTCATCTGCCCGAAATTGTAAAAATTAACCACGCCTTACTCATAAATTAACATAGACAAACGATCCTCCGACAACAACTCGTTAGCGACTTCCAAAATATCATCGGCCGTAATCCGCTCCATCAAAGACGCAATCTCCTCCAAAGAATCGAAACGACCGTAACGGAGGAAACTCTTTCCC
>UMKD01028037.1_pt1 | contig 75196 bp, 76 predicted proteins | sample 1966221 | NCBI WGS metagenome assembly UMKD01 (sample SAMEA4836167, study PRJEB28245) | human gut metagenome | biome: gut microbiome; material: fecal sample | place: Denmark | collected 2008
GTAATAGCACTTTGTAATACATCGACTAATAAATCAGAAGATTTTTATGTAATGAAAGATAATGGAACTACAGTAACAGCACTTGCTAAATATAATTTGCTTGTTGGAAATACTGTGATATTTAATGATGATTTTAGTGACATATCATCGTTAACACCAATATCAACTTCTGAAGAAGGTTATGGCCTTCAAAATAGTATTGCAGCAAATTTCGAATGGACCACAGAAGGTGCTCCCAAAACTAATATAATAAAAGGTGGAATAGCATTTGCAGATGGTGAAGAGTCAAAGAAGGATAGCAGTTGTTCTGGGTCTATAGGATGTTATTATGGATACTGGACAGATGATACATCTAATCATAATTTATTAAGCAAGTATGGCAACAGTTATCCAGTAAATGTATTTGATAGTAATTCGAATCTTTACAAGCCACTAGAAAATTATAAAACGTATTTAAGAAATACATTAGGTAAAGCAAGTATTGAGGCAAAACTAATGACTTATGAAGATTTAATTAGTTTAGGATGCAACGAAAGTGAAGAAACATGTAAATCAGCACCATCATGGGTGTATAGTGTTAACTCCTGGACCGCGTCCGCGCATGACAATGGCAGCGTGTGGTTTGCGGATTCAGGTGCTCATTTCACCACTTATATTTTTGATATCCCAAGCCTTGGTCTTCGTCCGGTTATAACTGTATCAAAATCAGAGTTATAAAGATTAGAATACAAAAAGTTCTAATCTTTTTTCTTTTACCTTTGCTTTTGCTTTATATATGTTATATAATAAATTATGTTGTGATGATATACATCACGTATATAATTTATTATAAAGGAAGGTAAATATGAAAAAGAATTATATTAAAAGATTATTGGTATTTTTTACTGTGATAATAATATTTTCATTAGTATACATACCATTATTTAATGATTTAAAATTTGGTCTTGATTTAAAAGGTGGTTTTGAGGTTTTATATCAAGTAAAAAGAAGTGATGGAAAAAATTTAAAATCTGGTGATTTAAATAGTACTTATGACGTTTTAAAAAGAAACGTTGATTCACTTGGAGTATCAGAACCTGAAATAACAATAGAAGGTGATGATAGAATAAGGGTAAAACTTGCTGGTGTAACTGATATAGAAGGTGCTAGAAAAGCTTTATCTAACGTAGCTAACGTATCATTTCGTGATACAGATGACAAGCTTTTAATGGATGCTAGCGTAATTAAAGGTGCCAAACTTTCATATGATGAAAATGGTAAACCTGCTATTTCTTTATCCGTTAAAGATAAGGAAAAGTTCTTAGAGGCTACAACAGAGGTTAGCCAAAAAGAAACTGGTAAAAACGTAATGGTTATATGGTATAACTTTGAAAAGGGAGTTAACTCATACAACAAAGATGGTGAAACTTGTGGTAATGAAGATAGCATGTGTTTATCTGCTGCAACCGTATCTCAAGGATTTTCTTCTGATGTTATAATTACTGGTAACTTTGAAAAAGAAGAAGCAGAAAACTTAGCATCAAACATTAATGCTGGTTCTATTTCAACTAAATTAACTGAAATATCAAGTCAAAACGTTAATGCATCATATGGTGCTGGTGTTCTTACTAAGACTTTTGTAGCAGGCTTAATAGGTATGGCACTCGTTATTTTATTTATGACCATACTTTATAGATTTGCAGGATTTATATCTGGAATAAACCTACTTCTATACATGTTATTAGTAATGGGCGTGTTCTGGTTAATAGGAGGAGTTTTAACACTTCCTGGTATTGCAGCATTAGTTTTAGGTATTGGTATGGCTGTAGACTCATGTGTAATTACTAATGAACGTATTAAAGAGTCACTAGAAGAAGGTAATAGTTTAAAAGTAGCATTTAAAGATGGAAATAAGCAGTCTTGGAGCTCAATATTTGATGCTAACGTAACTACTTTAATAGTTGCAATCGTATTATTTATATTTGGTGAAAGTTCTGTCAAAGGTTTTGCTACCATGCTTATGATTACCATATTTGCAACTATGTTTATTATGGTATTTATTAATAGATTAATATTAAGTGGTTTTGTTAAAACTGGGCGTTTTGATGAAAACCCAAATAAATTTGTTAAATACTTAAAGAAAAATAAAGAAAAAAGAAAAAAAGTAAACGTTAAAGCAGTAGAAATTACTAAGAAATGTTTTACTATAACATTAATATATTTAGTAATTGGGGTAATTTATCTAGCTATAAATGGATTTAACTTAGGAATTGATTTTAGATCAGGTTCTGATGTTACAATAAAGGCTGATAAAATAACTGTAAGTGATGTAAAAAAAGACTTTAAGAAGTTAAAATATGACGTAGTATCAGTAGAAAAACAAGAAAATGATGAGATATACGTTAGATTAAATACCGAGTTAAAAGAAAATGGTATTAATAAAGTTAATAACTATTTTGAAGATAAATATAATGCTAAAACAGAGATAAACGTTGTAACTGATATAGTAAAACAAGATTTAGTAAAAAATGCGTTTTATTCAGTCGTAATAGCTGCAATTGCGATTATTATATATATTTCATTTAGATTTAAGTTTAGTTATGCAATATCTTCTATAACTACGTTATTACACGATGTGTTACTAGTAATGGCTTTATTTTCTATCTTTAAAATAGAAGTAAACGTAATATTTATTGCAGCTATATTAACCGTTATAGGTTACTCAATTAATAATACTATCGTAGTTTTTGATAGAATAAGAGAAAACCAAGGTAAATATAAAGGTAAACTTACTAAAGAATCATTAAAGAAAATAGTAAATGACAGCGTATCAGATACCATTACAAGAAGCTTATATACGACAATTACAACGTTAATACCGGTAGTATGTTTAATTATTCTTGGTTCAAAAGGAATATTACCGTTTAACATAGCTATTATAATTGGACTTGTCGCAGGTTTTTATTCATCATCTTTCTTAGCACCACAATTATGGTATAAAATAGAAAGTAAAAATCTTCCGATTGATGAACGTGTTTCTGTTAAGAAAAAAACAGAAGAAAACCAAGATGTTATAGTTCAAGAAAATAATAAAAAAACTACTAAAAAGAAAGCTAAGAAAAAGAAAAACAAGAAATAAAAAGAAGGTGCAAAAACATGCAAAAAGAAGATGCATATACACTTGATGATTTGTTAGAAAAAGCAAAAGTATATATAAAAAGTGATGAAGATATAGAGTTAATTAAAAAAGCTTACCTTTTTGCAAGTAAAGCTCATGCAGGGCAGCTTAGATTAACCGGTGACGATTATATGCTTCATCCTTTAAACGTTGCTTTAATTCTTACTGAAATATATGCTGATGCACAAACTCTTTCAGCAGCATTACTTCACGATGTAATTAATTTTGCAAACGTTACAATAGAAGAAATAGAAAAAGAGTTTGGACCTGAAATGAAAGCGTTAGTAGACGGAATATCTAGAATTAATAAACTTTCTTTGTCTGCTGATAACGAAGCTTTAGTTTCATATCATAAGAAAATATTAGTTGGCTTATCAGGTGACGTGCGTATCATAATTTTAAAAATAGCAGATAGACTTCATAACATGAGAACCCTTTGGGCAATTCCTGAAAATAAGAGAAAAGAAAAGGCTAAGGAAACCCTTGAAATTTTAGTACCTATTGCACACCGTTTAGGTATAAATCACATTAAAAGTGAATTAGAAGATCTTTCTTTAAAATACTGGAAGCCAGACGTTTATAATGATATTTTAGAGAAGCTTAGTGAATCAAGAGCAGAGCTTGATAAATCAGTTGATAAAATGATGGAAAGCGTATCTAAAATATTGGATGAAAATAACATACCTCATGAAATGAAAGGTAGAAGTAAGAGTGTTTATAGTATTTATAATAAATTGCAAAAAGGTAAGACTTTTAATGAAATATATGACATTTTAGCACTACGTTATTTTGTAAATACTGTCTCAGACTGTTATTTAGCGCTTGGTGCAATTCATGCTAAATATAAGCCAATGCCAAAAAGATTTAAGGATTATATAGCACGTCCTAAGGCAAATGGATATCAGTCTCTTCATACAACGGTATTTGGTGTGGATGGAAAGTTATTTGAAATACAAATTAGAACCTATGAAATGGATAAAGTTGCAGAGTATGGTGTTGCGTCTCACTGGTCATATAAAGAACATGGTATAAACAAAGTAAATGATATGGAACTTAAGTTAAAGTCATTTAGAACTGTTATTGAACTTAATGAACAGCAAGTAGAAGGGGAAGAATTCGTTAACACCGTTAAAAATGAAGTATTTAATCCTACAAACATTTACGTCTATACACCAAAGGGAGATGTTTTTGAACTTCCAATTGGATCAACTCCAATAGATTTTGCATACCGAGTTCACACGAGCGTAGGCCATCAAATGATAGGAGCAATAGTTAATGGTAACATAGTTTCGTTAGACTATAAATTAAAAGATGGAGACATCGTAAAAATAAACACTAATAAAAATAGTAAAGGCCCATCACAAGAATGGATTAATATATGTTTTACAACAAGTGCTAAAAATAAGATAAAGGCATTCTTTAGTAAAATAGATAAAGAAAAAACAACGTCTGATGGTAAAGATATGTTAATTAAGACAATTAGAAGAAAGAAATTATCCATTAATGATATTATGGATGATAAAAAGATAAAAATTGCTCTTGATGATTTAGGGTTAAATAGTGAAAATGAATTATATTATGAAATAGGAATTGGAAAATATAATCCAACTAGCGTAATTAAAACCATTTTAGGAGAAAAGGAAGATGAAAAAAGAGCACTTGAAAAAGTACTTAAATATTCATCTAAGACAATGGAAGCATCTGGTGACATAATAGTAGATGGAATGGATGATTTAAAAGTGTCTTTTGGAGGATGCTGTACGCCTGTTAAGGGTGATGATGTAGTAGGATATATTTCTAAGGGGAATGGTATTACAATTCATAGAAGAAATTGTCATAATATATGTAATTTAAATGAAAGAATTATTAACGTACATTGGAATGATAACGCAAGTAAAAAATACGTAACTAACGTTATTATATATACTGAGAAAAAAGATAATTTACTACTTGATATAATATCAAAAACAACGTCAATGAACGTAGGGGTTAAAAGTGTAAATACGATTAGTAATACTGATTATAACGCTTATGATTTAGACATATTAGTAGATGATAAGGAAACTTTGGATAGATACATGAACGTAATTGGACAACTTCCTTTTGTAACTAGCATAGAAAGAGGTAACAAATAATGAAGGTTGTAGTTCAAAGAAGCAAAGAATCTAGTGTAATAATAGATGGCAAAGTAAATGGAAAAATTGATAATGGGTTTGTTTTATTAGTAGGTTTTACATTTGGAGATACTAAAGAAATAGTAGATAAAATGATTAACAAAATAATAAATTTAAGAATTTTTTCAGATAGTGATGATAAATTAAACTTATCATTAAAAGATATTAATGGAGAAATATTATCCATATCACAGTTTACTTTATATGCTAAATTAAATGGTAGAAGGCCATCATTTACGAAGGCTTTAAACTATGGTGAAGCTAAAGATTTGTATGATTATTTTAACGAAAAATTAAGAAATCTTGACATAAATGTTGAAACTGGTGTTTTTGGAAGTGATATGACTGTTAATATAACAAATGATGGCCCTGTTACAATAATAATAGATAGTGAAAGTGATTTTTAATAGCTTTCACTTTTTCTTTACAAAAGTTTAAAAAAATCTTTCTTTTTGTTAAATAATAATATATAATTTAATTATAGGAGGATATTATGAAAATAGCATTAATCATACTTTTAGTAATTGTTGTACTAATTGCACTTTATTTTATTAGTACATATAACACACTTGTAAGTTTAAGAAACAAAGTAAAAGACCAGTGGTCACAAATTGATGTTGTATTAAAAAACAGAAATGATTTAATACCAAACATTGTTGAAACAGTAAAGGGTTATGCAAAGCATGAAAAAGATACTTTAGATGCTGTTATAGAAGCTAGAAGCAAGGCAGTAAGTGCTACAACCAAGGATGATGAAATAAAAGCATCAGGTGAAGTAACACAGGCTTTAGGAAGACTATTTGCACTTGCAGAAAGTTATCCAGAACTTAAGGCTAATACTAATTTCTTAGATTTACAAAACAAGTTAAACGAAATAGAAGAAAAAATTAGATACGCAAGACAATTTTATAATGATTCAGTATTAACTTACAAAAATAAAATTGAAATGTTCCCATCTAATATAGTAGCTGGTATGTTTAATTTTAAACCAGAAGCTTTCTTTGAAGCTACTGAAGAAGAAAGAAAAAATGTACAAGTAAAATTTTAGTCTACTATAAAGTAGACTTTTTTCTTTAAGAAGGGAGAAAAAGAAAGTGAAAAAAATATTTAAAACCTGCCTTTTATTAATGACTTTATTTGCATTTCCACTTATTGTTAAAGCAAATTCCATTGATAAAATAGACATGAATATATATGTTGATAAAGAAGGAACAGCTCATGTTACCGAAACTTGGAGTGCTAATTTAAATCAAGGAACAGAAGGTTATAAACCATATTATAATATTGGTGATGCCAACATAACTAACTTTAAGGTTAGTGAAGCAGATAGGGAGTATACATATACCGATAACTGGGATACAGATTTAAGTTTTGATGAAAAAGCATATAAAAATGGTATCAACTATGTTAACAATGGTCTAGAATTATGTTGGGGTATATCAGAGTATGGTTATCATAATTATGTATTAACTTACGATATAGAAGGGTTTGTTGCAAAGCTTACTGATTCAGATATGATATATTGGAGATTAATTCCTAATGAATTATCAAGCAAACCGGATGATGTTCATATAAAAATATATTCTGACACTTACTTTAGTGATAACGTTCCAGTATGGGGTTATGGTAAAAAAGGAGCTACTGCATACGTATATGATGGTTATATAGAAATGAACTCTGAAGGTACTTTAGATAGTGATGAGTATATGGTTGTTTTAGCAAAATTTGACAGTGGTACATTTGATACAAAAAACACAATTGATCATGATTTTAAATACTACCAAGATATGGCAAAAAAGGGTTCTACACCTTATAGAGAAAATACAATGTCCAAAAATGAATCCCTTTTATTTAGTTTTATAATGGTATTTTTTCAAGTTTCAGTTTGGGGCATAGTGATATTTGTTGTTATAAAAAGTGCTAAAAAAAGTGGAAGAATGGTAGGAAGTAAGGAACTTGATTTTGGTCAAAGAGGAAGAGTGCTTCCTAAAGATGTTCCAAACATGCGTGACATTCCTTTTAATAAAGATATTTTTAGAGCGTTTTGGGTTGCAGAAGCATACAAGCTTGATAATAAAAAAACTGACTTTTTAGGAGCAATCTTATTAAAATGGATGTTAGAGAAAAAAATAGTTTTAAGAAAACAAGAAGTTAAAAATCTATTTAAAACAACAGAAGAAAGTGTAATAGTATTACCTTCTAATACCATTTTTGATAATGATTTAGAAAGAAAACTTTTTGAAATGATGAGAGAAGCAAGCTGTGACGGAGTTTTAGAGTCAAAAGAATTTGAAAAGTGGTGCAAAACAAATTATAATCAAATCTTAGATTGGTTTGATGATGTTATAGATAAAGAAAGCTTTAAATTAAAGGATGAAGGTAAGATTACATCTACTGAAAAAACAACGCTTAAAGTATTTAAATCATACGTTTATGAAGTTGATCAATCAATGATGGATGAAGGAATTAAACTAAAAGGTCTTAAAAATTTCTTAGAAGAATTTTCAAGAATAGATGATAAAGAAGCAATAGAAGTTAATATGTGGGAATATTATTTAATATTCGCTCAAATATTAGGTATTGCAGATAAAGTTGCTAAACAATTTAAAAAGTTATATCCGGAAATAATTGAAAATAATGAATATGGATACACTTATAATGACTTTGTATTTATAAATATGATAAGTTATAGTAGTATGTCTACAGCTACATCATCAAAATCACGTGCTGAAAGTTATTCTTCAGGTGGAGGTGGATTCTCTTCTGGAGGCGGAGGAGGAGGCTCTTTCGGTTCTGGTGGAGGCGGAGGAGGATTTAGATAAACCTTCTCAAACTATCTTAAATATTGACAAAGCTTAAAAAAAATAATAAAATAATTATAGTTTTTAGTAAGAAGTGACAGCTTACAATACAAATAAAAACAAGACAATTTAAATCAAAACAAAAGAGCACTTTAAGTGAAGTAGGGTGGCACCGTGGACACATAAGTTCATCCCTATGCTAAAAGGCTCTTTTTTATGTAAAAAGGAGGATAAATATGATAACAAAACCAAAAGGAACTAAGGATATTTATGGAGATGAAGCTAAAAGATGGCAATACGTATCTAAGGTAATAGATGAAGTAATGGAAAAATATAACTATAATTTTATACGTGTTCCAGTTTTTGAATCTAGTGAATTATTTCATAGAGGTGTTGGAGAAACAACTGACATAGTAACTAAGGAAACTTATGATTTTACTGACCGTGGGGGAAGACGTATTACGCTTCGTCCGGAAGGAACTGCAGGTGTTGTAAGAAGTTTTATTGAAAATAAGATGTATGGTGATAACAATAAGCCAACAAAACTATATTATAATTGTCCAATGTATCGTTATGAAAGACCACAAGCAGGAAGATATAGAGAGCTTACCCAATTTGGATATGAACTTATTGGATCAGATGATCCATTATCTGATGCTGAAGTTATATCTCTTGCAGTTAACATTTATAAAATATTAGGCTTAAAAGGTATAATAGTTAACATAAATTCACTTGGAGATAAAGAATCTAGAGATAACTATAGAGAAGCTTTAATTAATCATTTTAAACCACACATAAATGAATTATGCGACGACTGTAAAGAGAGACTAGAAAAAAATCCACTTAGAATACTAGATTGTAAAGTAGATGCTGATAAAGAAATTATGAAAAATGCTCCTAAAACAATTGATTATTTAAATAAAGAATCAAAAGAAAGATTTGAAAAAGTAAAAGAGTATCTAAAGGTTATGGGCGTAGAATTTCAAGTTAATCCAAACGTTGTAAGAGGTCTTGATTATTATAATCACACCGTATTTGAAGTAGAAGCTAAAATAGAAGGCTTTGGAGCTCAAAATGTTATTGGTGGTGGAGGCCGTTATAACGGCATGATAGAAAGCCTTGGGGGACCAGAAACACCTGCTATTGGTTTTGCGGCTGGCTTTGATAGATTAATGCTTGCACTTGAAAAGGAAAACGTTAAAATACCTATTCAAGATAGCTGTGATCTATTCTTATTATACGTAAGTGAAGATGAGAAAAAGTATGCTGCATATTTATCAAACGAACTTAGAATGAACGGATTTATTGTAGAAACTGATTACTTATCAAGAAGTCTAAAGGCTCAGTTTAAACAAGCTGATAGATTAAATAGCAAATTTACAATCGTGCTTAACAGTAGCGAATTAAAGAATAATGAAGTTAAAATTAAAAATAACAAAACCAAAGAAGAAGATGTAATATCACTAGATGCACTAATATATTACTTAGATGAAAACATAGTAGAAGATGATGATGCTTCATCTTGTGATTGTGGATGCACTTGTAATCATGAATCAAATGAATGTGATTGCAAAAAATAACCATTAATAAATGTGAAAGGAATAATAAAATGATAGAATTTGAAAAATACATAGATAAAGAAATAACAATTTCTGGTTTTGCAGAAAAAGTTAGAAACATTAAATGGGTTCAATTTATAGTACTTAGAAATGGTACTCAAAGAGTTCAAATAACAATAGAAAAATCAGAAGAAAAGAATGCTGAAATGGTTAAAAAGGTTGAAGGTTTAACAAACGAATCAACTATTAAAGTAACAGGTAAATTAGTAAAAAACGAAAACGTTAAAATGGGTGGTATGGAAATAATACCTACTAGTCTTGAGATAACAAGTTTAGCTGCACCAGAATTACCAATTAGTATTACTAATAAAGATGCTGCTCAAATTGATACTAGAATGGATAATAGATTTATTGATTTAAGAAACGACTATAATATGAATATATTTAAGATTCAAAGCGAGTTTGTAAGAGCGATGAGAAAATATTTGTATGATAATGATTTCACAGAAATACATACTCCAAAATTAATTGGAGCGGCTTCTGAATCAGGAAGTGAAGTGTTTGAGGTAGATTATTTTGGAAATAAAGCCTATTTAGCACAATCACCACAATTTTATAAACAAATGGCTATGGCGTCAGGATTTGGTAGAGTATTTGAAGTTGCACCTTGTTTTAGAGCGGAAAATTCCAATACTAATCGTCATGCTACAGAATTTACTTCGTTTGATATAGAATTCAGTTACATAAACTCATATGAAGATGTAATGGATTTGGAAGAGGATTTATTGATAGAAGGATTAAAGGCAGTAAAGGAAAAATATGGCGATTTAATTAAAGAAACATATGGTGTTGATGTTGCAATTCCAACTAAACCATTTCCAAGAATCAAATTGCAAGATTTGTATGAAAAGCTAACTGAAAAGTATGGTTATAAGGTCCCTGATCATGATATTGGTGACATGAATGCCGAGGCAGAAAAACTAACTAGTCGCTATGCTATGGAAGAATTTGGACACGAATTTATTTTTGTAACAGATTTCAGTAAAACTAAAAGAGCGTTTTATCATATGAGAAAAAATGATGTTCCTCAAGGATATGATCTTATATGGAAAGGTACAGAAATAACTACAGGAGCTCAAAGGGAACATAGATATGATATTTTAGTAAAACAAGCAGAGGAAAAAGGATTGGGAGATGACATCAAATTTTACAAAGATTTCTTTAAATATGGATGTCCACCACACGGAGGATTTGCCCTTGGTATTGATAGATTAACAATGTTATTATTAGGATTACCATCACTAAAAGAAACAATGTTCTTATTTAGAGGACCTAATAGAATTACTCCTTAACATTGTTTACGTTAAAAGAACTTTTATATAGTTCTTTTTTTTATTCATTATTGTATTTTAACTAAAAATAATATATAATTAATTTAGATTAAGAATAGGAGTGGGAGTATGAACGATGAAATAATAGCTTTAGAAGCTGATTTTGCTAACAATGAATACTTTGGTACTAACGTGTGGACAGAAGAAAAATATCGTGTTTTATCTGGTAATGTGCCTGTTTTACTTTCTGCACCTCACTCGGTTAATCAAATTCGCGGCGAAGATGTAAGAGATGCTGAAAAATATACCGGAGCACTTACAAGATTTTTAGCAAATGCTACATCGTCATATGCTATATTTCAAATATTTACCCATGCAGATCCTAATACGGATGAAGAAAACGCATATAAAAATGCCGTTGTTAATCTAGTTAATTCATATAATATTAAATTATTATTAGACATTCATTCTAGTACGTTTAAAGATAATACAGATATAGATATAGTAACAAATAACAGGGAAACTTTAAGAGGAATGGATTACTTATTTGATAGGCTTAAAGAACTTGGTGTTAAGTATAATATAAAAATTGATGAAAATAACGTTCCTAATAAAGAAAAAGAAAATGAAATTATAAACGTAACTTCCTTGATATGTGATATTCCTGCGATGAGGATAGTTATAAATAACAAGAGATTAGAAACTAGTGATGAAGATGATTCACTAGAAAACATAATAAACTTGATGGAAGAATTTATTTCATATTTCAATTATTCTTAAGTGTAAAGTTTACTTATAACACTTGTATAAATACATTAATTAGTGATATAATATAAATGACCTAGAGATATCGTAAGCTGGCACATTTAACCCGCTAAGATTTTAAAGGGAATCAGAATCAATGATGGTGTTCATGCTTAAATTTATTTAAGAAGTCTAAAATCATTGTGGGATGCCCACCTGCGTTAGTTTGCAGGTTTATCTTGCTAGTAAACGACTCTCTGGGTCATTTTTTTATTGCAAAAAATTATTAAAATTTATATAATTTAACTAGGTGATAAATATGGATATGTTTGAAAGAACAAGAAAAATAGTTGATGATGAAAAGATAAACAAATTAAAAAACACAAGTGTTTTACTAGTAGGTGTAGGTGGTGTTGGTGGTTCTTGCCTTGAGATGTTAATAAGAAGCGGTATTAATTACATCACGATAATAGATTTTGATGACTTTGAAGAAAGTAACTTAAATAGGCAAATACTTAGTTTAACTAATAATATTGGTAAATCAAAAGTATTAATTGCAGAAGAACGAATAAAATTAATTAACCCGAATGTTTTGGTTAAAGCAATTAATGCTAAGGTGAATGATAATTTATCACTTCCTTTAACTGATTATATAATTGATGCCTGTGATGATATAAATGCTAAAGTATTGTTAGTTAAACATGCAATTAAACATAATATTAAGATTATATCTTCATGTGGTACAGGTAATAGAATTAAGCCTGATAAGTTATATATATCAAATATTTGGAAAACAGAGTATGATCCTTTAGCAAAAAAACTAAGGTATACACTTAGAAAAGAAAATATTGATTATAAACTTCCTGTTGTTTGTTCAAAAGAAATACCTTTAATAAAGCAATCTGGGAAAATTGGTTCTATGGCTATGGTACCTAATAGTGCAGGTATACTTCTTGCAAGTTATGTTATAAATGATATTATAAGGAGTGATGAAAATGTTTTTGAATAAATATAAATTAGAAAATCTTGCTAAACATAATTTAAATAACGATATTACAAGTAATAGTAATTTAGAATTTATTAAAGATAAAACATATTTAGATAATAATTATAAAGACTTGGATAAAAAAGAAAACTATAAAAAAATGAAAAAAGCAAATACAAAACCTAAAAAATAAAATAAGAGTAGTACTTGTAATAAATTAAATAAAATGTTACAATGTCTTATATAAATAGGAGTTGAAAAAAATGAAAAAAGTAAAATTATTTTTAATGTTTATTCTAGGAATGTTAATTTTTAGTATAAACGTAAAAGCTGCTGATACTTATGGTATTAAATGCGATAAAGCTTATGCAAATGAACCTTTTGCATGTTCTGTTACAACCGCTAAGCCAGTTTCTATATCTACTGATTTAAAGGTTTATGAAGGATCTGTTTCAATGGATAAAAATGGAACTATAAAATTTAAAGCGTCAAAAGCAGGAGATTATGATATATCCCTTATTAGTGATGATGGAGAAACAACTTATAAAACTGTTACTATATCAGTTAATGAAAAAACTACGACGACAAAAACTACGACTACAACAACTAAGGCTAAGTCAGATAATAATTACTTGGAAAGTATAACAGTTAATGGTGAGAAAATAGAATCTTTTGATAAAACTAAAACTAAATACTTTGTTGAAGTAGAAAATAAAGTTAAAAAAGCTATCATTAAGGCAACTTCTGAAGATGATGCATCAACCGTTACAATTGACGGACCTAAAGTGCTTGAAGTAGGAGATAACGAGTATACAATTTCAGTAAAATCAGAGAGTAATACAACTAAGTTTTACAAGGTTATAGTAACTAGAAAAGATAAAGAAGAATCTTCTAATACTGATATTAAAAGTATTAAAATAAGAGGATATCATTTAAACTTTGACAAGAATTCTAAAACGTTTTATTTAAACATTAAAAAAGAAGATACCGAACTTGATATAACGGTTAACACAAAAGATAAAAAAGCAAACTATGATATTGAAGGCAATGAAAATCTAGAAGACGGCAGCGTTGTTAAAATAATTGTTACTGCTCAAAATGGTGATACAGATACTTATAGAATAATAATTCAAAAGGAAAGTACCAATATCATTCCTTATATAATAGGTGCTCTAATTCTTATAATTATAATTGTTATAATAGTTGTTGTTATGAAGAATAAAAAGAAGAAAGATAATAATAAAGACGATAACAAAGATAAGAAATCTGATGGTAAAAAGAAACCTATAAATAAGGAAAATAAAAATAACGAAGACTTTGAAAATGAAAAAACAATTGAAATGCCTCCTATTAGTGAGCCTAAAGAAAAAGATAATAAAGAATCATATGAAGAAGAGTATGATGATGATTTAGATGATGAGATGGTTCACATTGATAATGATGAGGAAGAAGAAACTAGAATATTATCATATGCTGAAAGAGAAGAGCTTGAAAGAGCTAAAAGACAAAAAGAGGAAGAAGATAGCTCTGACGTTTCAAATAAAATAGATGAAGAATTAAATAAGAGTTTATCATTTGATTATGAATATGAAAATGATGACGAAGATGATGAATAATATATTAAAAAAAGTAAGGATTATTTATTTTCCTTACTTTTTATTTTTTCTATATTATCTAACGTTATTTTAAGCATTTTTTCATATCTATTGTTTTTAGGCTTGTAATAGACTCTATTTTTAAGTTCATCTGGAAGATACTGCTGAACAACATAACTTCCTGGATAATCATGGGGATATTTATAACCAAAGGCTTGCGCATTTATATGTGATGGGACTTTACCTATGTTACCATTTTCTACGTCTTTTAAAGCTAGGTCAAGTGCGGTATGTCCACTGTTTGATTTTGGAGATAAGCATAAGTCTATTACCATGTCACCAAGTGGTATTCTAGCTTCTGGAAGGCCAACTCTTTCACAAGCATTAATGCAAGCATCAACTCTAACACCCATGTTTGGATTAGCAAGTCCTATATCTTCATATGCAATGACAGTCATTCTTCTATATATGCTATCTAAATCACCAGATGATATTAACCTTGCTAAATAGTGAAGTGCAGCATTAACGTCTGATCCCCTAATTGATTTTTGAAAGGCTGATAATACGTCATAGTGTCCCGTTTCATCAGAGTCCATTGGACTTGATGCTTTATTATTAATTTCTTTAATAAGTGATGTTGTTATTTTTTTATCACTACTACTATAATATGCAACTTCAAGTAAGTTAATTGCAAATCTAAAGTCCCCATTTGACATAGTAGCAATTAAATCTAACGCATCTTTATCTATCTTTATTTCAGAAAGACTTTTAGATGCTTTTAAAAGTCCTTTTGAAATGTCTTCTTTTTTTAAAGGCATAAGTTCAAATATTTGACATCTACTTCTGATTGCGGGATTTATTTTATGATAAGGATTAGATGTTGTAAGTCCAATTAACGTTATTAATCCATTTTCAAGCATAGGTAAAAGAAGGTCTTGTTTATCTTTATTAAGTCTATGTATTTCATCTACTACAAGAACTATATTTCCATATAGTTTGGTTTCTTCAAACACTATTTCAAAATCTTTCTTATTGTTAAACGTGGCATTTAAAAATCTATGTTTTACGCCTAACTCTTCTGTTATAGCGTTTGCAATAGAAGTTTTACCAACACCTGGAGGGCCATATAAGATTAATGAAAATATCTTTTTATTTTTAACTAAATTTGTAAGTATTTTATCCTTGCCAATTAAGTGCTCTTGACCTATAACATCAGATAGTTTTTTGGGTCTTAGAGCGTTTGCTAATGGTTCGTTATTCATAATTAATCACCTATATAATTATATCAGTATAATTATGTTTTGACAAACAAATGTTTTTTTGGTAAAGTATATAAAAGCCAGAGGATGATTAGTATGATTAAAAAAGAAATATACATAAATAATATGAATAAGTTTTTAAAGGAACTTAATGCAACAAATGAACAAATAACAATAATTATCAATGTTTATACATCATATTTAAATTCATTTTATAATAACGTTGATATTGTTAATAATTGTTATACTACTAAACCTTATGATACTTTTAAGATATTTGATACTAACTTTAAGAAGAACGCATCAGATTTAGTATATTATAGTAGTATGGATGAGATTATATTAAACTTTATAATAGGAAAAATAAAGGAATTAGATATATCAAAATTAGATGAGCAACCGGATTTAATAGATTTAAAAATGGAAATTGTAAATAATACATATAACAGAGAAATATATTGTCTTACTAAATGTTTTAATTATAAAAAATTTCATTTAAAATTATATGCTCTAGCTAACATACTTGGAATAGAAAATTATGTTAATAAAGTAAAATATAGTGATGAAGATAAAGACAATGTGAAATATTCTAACATAAGATGCGCTATACATGGCGTAGAATAAAAAGGGGTGGTAAGTTGTGATGATAAATGAATATAACATTAATGAATTTATAGAACAACAGAGTAAAAAAATGAAAATAAAAGTTGATGAATTAGATTTTGGAAATAGTTTTAAAAGACAAATTATGTTTTCATATGAAACGTATTTAAAAAGCTATATAAAGAATCTAAATAAGTATTCTTTAGATGACCTAAGATTTAACAAAATGCTAAATTTTATAAATGATGCATTTATAAAGAAAGTTTTAAGTATTCCTAAAGATCAAAGTAATATAAGAACTTATATTAATTATATAAAAGAAAATATTAATCAACTTGATCCATTATACTTAAGTTGTGATGAAAGAAATTTGGTATTTTTAATAAGCTCTAGTGGCTTTAATATTTTAAATGAGTCACTTGTACATAAGGGTGAAAATTATTTAAGCTTATTACATAACTTACGAAGGCTAGCTTTTAAATTAGGTTATAATGATAAAAAAAGTGAGTATAAACCTAATCTTGCATTTACGGATGACACTGTGCCAAGTGCTATAAAAGATGCTATTAATGGAGTTGAAAAGTAACAAGTAATTCTTGTTATTTTTTTTATTTAATTATATAATTATTATGGTGGTAATATGATAGAAGATATAGAAGATTATATTAATTATGTTTATATAGAAAAAAAACTAAGTTGTAATACAAAAGATGCATACCTTAGTGATTTAAAAGAATTTTCTTCATATTTAGATAATAAAAAAATAATTAATGTTAAAACAGACGATATAAGAAGTTATATAGAACATTTAAATAATATAAATGAAAAGGATAAGACAATTGCAAGAAAAATAGTTAGCGTAAAAACATTTTTTGATTATTTAATGAAAACTAATAAACTAAATATTAATCCTTGTGAAAAAATAGAATCACCAAAAATCAAAAAAACACTTCCTAAAACTCTTAATAAAAAGGAAGTTTTAATGCTTCTTAACATAAGACCAGATAGTGCTAAAAAGTGGCGTGATAAAGCTATGATTGAACTTATGTATGCAGCAGGTTTAAGGGTATCAGAACTAGTTAATCTAGAAGTAAATGACATTAACTTATCCGATTGTTACGTAAGAATTTATGGTAAAGGAAAAAAAGAAAGAATAGTTCCAATTGCATCTAGCACGGTAGAATTACTAGATAATTATATTAATATATATCGTGATTCTTTACTCAAAGGCTATTTAACTGATAAAGTTTTTATTAGTAGTTATGGAAAAGGTATAACAAGGCAAGGTTTCTTTAAAATACTTAAGAAAACTGCAAAAGAAGTAGGGATAGAAAAAGACTTTTCACCCCATACACTAAGGCATTCTTTTGCAACACATCTCCTAGAAAATGGAGCGGACCTAAGAAGTATAGGAGAAATGTTAGGTCATGAAAATATAAAAACAACTCAAATATATACACATATATCAAATAATAAAAAAAGAAAGGATTACGATAGGTATCACCCACGTAATAAAAAGGGAATATAAAATGGAAATAGTAAAGGAAATTTTTAGAAGTTATGATATTAGGGGAATATATGAAAAGGAATTAACTAATGATTTAGCATATTTAATTGGACGTGCTTTTGCAACAATATCAAAAGGAAAAATAATAGTTGGACACGATGCTAGAACGTCATCTAACGCCCTTAATACTAATTTTATTAAAGGTGCCTTAAAATCGGGAGCAGAAATAATAGATATAGGTTTATGTACTACTCCTATGCTTTATTACGCAAGAGAGTTTTTTAAAGAAGATTATGCCGTTATGATAACTGCATCTCACTGTGCTAAAGAATATAATGGCTTTAAGCTATGTGATAGCAATGGAAGTATGTACGGAGATAAAATTAAAGACTTTTTAAATCTTATATTATCAGGTAATTTTAAAGATGGAATAGGGCATGTAAGTACGTATGATTTAACTTTTGACTATAAAAAAATGATAATTAATAAAATTACTTTAGGTCCAAGAAAGATAAAAGCTGTAGTAGACTGTGGTAATGGTACTACTTGTTATTTTAATCCCGAAATATTAAAGGACTTAGGCGTAAGTGTTGTACCACTTTATTGCGAGCTAGATGCATCATTTCCAAACCACATTCCAGATCCTGCAGTAGAAAGTAACATGGTAGCATTACAAGAAAAAGTAAAAGAAGTTGGTGCATCTGTTGGAATAGCATTTGATGGTGATGGTGATAGAATCGGTATAGTAGATGAAAAAGGAAATCTTGTTAAAACCGATATGTTCATGTTAATTATTTGGAAAAGCATATATAAAACTTGCCTTAATAAAACCGCATCATTTGATGTTAAATGTTCTGAAGCCTTAAAAGAATCACTAGAAAACCTAGGACTTAATACGAAGTTTAACAGAACTGGGCATTCATACCTTAAAAAGGCCGTTAAAGAAAATAATTATGATTTTGCAGGAGAATTTTCAGGTCACGTATGTTTTAATGATGAGTTTTATGGTTATGATGATGCTTTATATGCAGCAGGTAGATTACTTAGAATACTATCTAATACTAATATGAATGTATCAGACTATTTTTTAGATGTTCCAACATATTATTCAACTCCTGAAAGCTATATTGAAGTAGGAGAGGAAAATAAAGATAAAATAGTTAATGCAGTTTTAGAGTATGCAAAATCCAAAAAATATGAGATAATAGACATTGATGGTGTTAGAATCGAATATGGAAATGGCTTTGCTTTAGTTAGAAAATCTAATACTGGACCTTATATAACAGTTAGATTTGAAGGAAAAACGAAAGAAGAAAGAGATTTACATAAAAACGAAATAATGAACATAATAAATGAAGTAAGGAATGATTAAATTGAATAACAAAGAAAAGATAATTTTATTTGCCTGTGATATATCAGGAACATTTAGTAATACTAAGTATCCAGAAAATAAATTTGATAAATATAATGAACTTGGGAAGTTAATGAAACAATTAGTGGATACTAACTATTCTGATAAAATTATTTTTTCTTTTTTAACCGCGGACGATAGGAAAGAATTTTTAGAAGATTACATAAAGTTTTTTAATAAATATGTTAAAAATGATAATATCGAGTTGGGACTTCAATTTTTTGCTTTAGGTGAATTAGAAGTTTCATCAGATGGAAGATTTATCACTAAGGAAAATTATAAAGGGGTCTATAAAGAAGATAAAATCGCAGCATATGCTAAAGATTTAAGCGATGAATATGATGTTAAAGATATTATATTTGCTGATGATTTTTTAAATCCTTATAACATAGAACTAATAAACCATGAACTTAATTGTAATAGTATAAACGTATATGGGTTTAATCCTTTTTATAAAGATGATTCTAATAACTTCTTTTATTCATCTAATGTTAACGGAATAGAAGGACTTGTTGATTGCATGAAAAAATATGTAACTGATAAAGAAAATAATAAACAAATTTAAGCCATTTTAAGCATATAAATTAAAAGGAGGTATAATTATGCCAAATAGATGTTTATATGCTTTTATATTGTCTTTTCTAGCTGGTATATCAACTGTTATAGGAGCTTTAGTTATCTTTTTTGATAAAAGAAAAAATAATAAGATAGTAGAGGTTAGTCTTTCTTTTGCATCTGGTGTTATGATGTGTGTGTCATTAACAGATTTACTTCCTAATTCTTTTAGAATGATACTAGATAATAATAACTTGTTTCCTAAAATTATATTAAGTTTAATTTTTATGACATTTGGTATCATTATATCAATGTTAATAGATAAATACTTGCCCAATAATAACTTAAATACTGATAATAAAAGCTTATATAAAATAGGAATAATAAGTATGGTAGCTATTGTGTTGCATAATATTCCAGAAGGAATTGCTACCTTTATTACTTCAAATAATAATTTAAAATTAGGAATCACGTTAACTATTGCAATAGCACTTCATAATATTCCAGAAGGAATATCTATTGCAGTTCCAATATATCACTCATCCAATAACAAACTAAAAGCCTTTTTATATGCTTTATTATCCGGCATGAGTGAAGTTTTAGGAAGTATATTAGCATACTTATTTTTAGCCCCTTTAATAAATGATCATGTAATGGCAGCATTATACGCCATTATAGCGGGCATTATGATTCATATATCTGTTTATGAATTAATTCCAGGTGCATATAAAGAAGGCACGTTAAAAAGCGTTTTAAAGTACTTTTTAATAGGCTTTGGGGTAATGGTATTAAGTCATTTACTGATGAACTAGTAAATGTTATAATATTTGATGATGATAGTATGAAGTTAAAAAAGTTTTTTGGACATTTAAATACGGTTAATAAACATAGGTTTTTAGTGTTTAAATACTGTGTTAAAGCAGGAATACCATTTAAAGGATTAGTTCATGATTTATCTAAGTATAGTTTACTTGAGTTTTTAGAAGGAGTTAAATATTATAATGGTAATTTCAGCCCCATTAGCACTTGTAAAAAAGTAAATGGTTATTCTAAGGCATGGCTTCACCATAAAGGAAGAAATAAACATCATTTTGAGTACTGGTATGATTTTAATAGTCCTTTAAAGACGCCTGTTATACCGTATAAATATGTAGTAGAATTAATATGTGACAATATTGCAGCATCTAAAACGTATTTAAAAGATAAATGGAACTTAAATTCACAATTAAATTACTTTTTAAATAGAAAAGATTTAAAATATATTAATCCTAAAATTAAAGATATGCTAATTAATGTATATAGTGATATGATAGATATTGGCATAGATGGAGTTTTAAATAAAAAATATTTAAAATACATGTATAAAAAGTACGTAGGAGAGTAGAACATAGTCCTATTTATTATGATGTTTTTAGAAGATCCAGATAACATGTAAGAAAGGTTGTATAATAATGAGTAAAACAATAGCAATTGATTTAGATGGGGTAATATTTGATACTGAAAGATATTTTAGGGTGGCATCGGAAATAGAAGACATTAATAATTATGGCCTAAATAACAAAGTAGATAATAGAAACGTTAGATTTCAGGATAGATATAATTGGAATAAGGAATTTATAGAAAGCTTCTACGCTAAAAACGTATATGATATTGAAGAAAGATGTGGAATTATGCCAGGAGTAAGCTACGTACTTAGTTATTTAAAGAGTAGGGGATACAAACTATATGTTATAACAGCTAGAGGGTTCTTTAGTCAAAAACAAATAGATTTAACAAACACACTATTAAAAAAGTATAATTTATATGATATGTTTGAGAAAATAATATATAAATCAAATAAAAAACTAGATAAAATATTAGAATATAAAATTGATTATATGATAGATGATAATTTAGATATTTGTGAATATGTAAAAGATGCTTGTACATCTATTTACTTTAAAGATGGACCAGTACGGCCTGCTTCATCTAGTAATATAGTCACGGTTAATAATTGGGGTGAAATATATAGATATTTTTATAATCAATAATTAGATTATAGATTCCCCTACTACTATCTAATCGGGTGGGTAGGTAATTTAATATAAGGTATGACATACATGCCTATTTTTTTATGTTTTAGTGTATATTACTGATAGCTAATAATGATTCTAAGCTCATTTTAAATATTTTAATGGGTGATTATCAACCTCGATTTGTTCTAGGAAGCATTTTACTTTTTCATTAACGTGATAAGCAGGCTAATATAACATATTTATAAGTTATATATTAAATAATAAATATAAATATATGTACATGAACTAGTAAATAATGATTATTAACTTATGGAAATTTATACTTATTATATTAGTATTATTATTCGTATTAACAAATAGGTTAGTATATATTAAAAAAGATAGTGTAGTTTTTATTAAACTAACTATCTAATGTTTTAAAAATAAAATGTTAACATAATATGTATTATATGAACTAATGTGTAGTAGTTAAGTTATACATCACGAGACTGTATTTCAGCTATCTTAGCAAGTACTTCTGATGCATTATCCTGATTGATTTCAGTATAGCCAAGTTCTTGTAAAGCTTGTATTTTAGCAGTGTTTATCTCTTGCGTACGACTTAGTTTTTCTTCGTTTTTATGTTCTATTTCCATAACGAACTTCTTATGTTGCTCAGCAAGTTTTGTTTTAGATGCACCACCATTACGATATAATATCATAGCAGAATGCATAATGCTTTCAAAAATAAATTGTTCTTCTTCGTTAAACGCATATTCTTCTGGATCAACAAATCCTAACAATTTAACAATATAACCCATCATATATTTTAATTCTTTTACGTTTTCTAATCCCTGAATAAAATTTAATAAGTACTTATAGGTAACGTATGCTTCAGAAGAATTTTCTATAAAACGTTCTTTAATTATAAATATAATATCATTAAGTAATTCTTGCTCACGAGGTTTTAATTCTTTAAACTCGATTGTTTCTGTATTTAAAGAATTCAAGTTTGAATTTTCGCCGTTTAAAACCGTATCAACTTTATTAATAAATTCTGTATCAACTTTAATATTATTTATTTCAGACGCTTCCTTAATGTCAAGTAAGTTAAATAATTTCATTTTTTTATCCTTAGGCCATCTAGAAATATCATTCATTTCTAAATAATTGTAAATCATTTGCCTAGAAACTCCTAAATATTTTGCTAATTTAACTTTAGAAATCCCAACTTCTTGTAAAATTTCGTTAAGTTTATCCATAACTATCTCTCCTCTACTCTATTTACTATACTTATAATTTTACACTTTTTTACAACTTTGTCAATAATTCTACATATAAAACAAAATAACGCTTTTAAAAAGCGCTAGATAATAAGTGTAAATAATTTAAGTAAAACAGGAGTTAAAAAAGCATCAATTACCGTATTTATGCCAATTAATAATAAAGAGCATAAAAATGCTAATAAATACTTACCTAAAAAACTTTTAAAATTTAAGTTATCTTTCTTAAATAATGCTTTTAGAAACTTTATGGATGCATTAAGAGCAAAAAATGACATAAATATGTATATTAACGTGTTAATAATAAGACAAGGAGCAACATATAAAACGCTTGCTAAAACACCTTTTAATTTGTATTTTAACAAAATAGTACCAAGTGTTACTCCTAGAGTAAATCCTTTAAAGAAAATGATTATAATAACCGCAAATAAACCAATCATGGAAATACCTAATATAAATATTAAAAGTAGTTGAAGCGCATTGTTTAATATTTCTGGTAATACCACATTTATTCCAAAAACACTATCATTTAATTTACTTATATTATTAAAGTATGAAGTAACTTGATTTATTAGCATTGTTTTATCATCATTACTTACAAAATTAATAAATAAAGATCCAAAAACAAGTCCTAAAATAAAAAGTATAATAATAAAAGTTAATAAGATTCTTTCTTTTTTTATTGTTTCAAATAAGTAGTTAATTATCTTTTTCATATCTTTTTTCTCCTTGTTCTAATTAACTATATTATCTAAATAAAGTTTTATTACTTTTATTTTTCTACATTTTATATTATAATTAGTATGAGGTGAATAGATAAATGTCTAAAAATAAGGATAGTAAAAAAAGAAAAAAATTTAAAATAAACTGGAGTAAGTTCTTTGTATGGGTTGCACTAATAGCAATGGTAGGTTCTGCTTTTGCAGCGATACTTTCTCCCCTATTTTCAAGATAGAATGCAAACGAAAGCATTCTTTTTATTTTTTTATTTAATATAATTTAATATGAATATAGATATAAACGAGGAAAAAATTAGATATATTAATTTACAATTAATTGCAACTACAGGTTTTATTATAGCACTTGTAGTTTCTTTTACTTTGTCCGTAGATAAAAGGGAATCACTTAGAAATGGTAATAGATTATATAATGATAAAGAAGCACAAAAAATATCTTTGATGCAGACTATATTGGTATTTATAGTAGCACTTTTATTTTTATATATTACGTATAATCAATATAAAATATCACATAAATATCACGAAACGGATGAAAATGATTTATTACTGCAAAGTAAAACTGCAATATTATCTATAATTGCAGCGTTAATTGGACTTTATATAGTAATTAAAAATTATAATAAAAATAACCTTAATATTGCGGAAATAGAGTCTATTTAGATAATCTTAATTCTATAGAATCTATAATTTTATCATCATTAAATTTAAACTCATTTGGTAAAATTAATATTCCAACATCTTTAAAACTGTTAATTGCATCTATTGCAAGTACTATTGATTCAAGCTTTTTATCTGAATATTTATTCATGTTTTCTAAAATTATTTCATCATATTTATTAATGTTTAAAAACTCTGTAATGTATGCTCTTTTAATTGTTTCCGTTAAATATGATGCGTAGTTTTTACTAGTTTTATTTTTCCTGCAGTAATCTTTACATATTACTTCTAAATACATTAATACATCCTTACTATTCTTTATATTTATATACTTTAAAAAATTTTTTTCTTCCTCACATAAAAATTTATTATCAAAAAAATTTAAACCAAGTAAGAATTCTTTTAAATTTATATTTTTCATAATACCAATCTCCATACGCTTATAATATCACAATATTAGAAAAAAAGGAACAAAAGTTCCTAATTTTCACCTTCTTTAAGCATAGTTGTTATAAGTATTCCATAACCTCGTTTTGGATTATTTACTACCACGTTTGTTACCGCACCAATTATGTTATTTCCTTGTATTATTGGTGACCCACTCATTCCTTGAACAATACCGCCTGTTTTATCAATTAAATTACTATCGGTTATCTCGAAAAGGATGTTTTTATTATCTGTTTTATCATTATTTACTTTAAGTATATTAACGCTATATTCCTTCTTTAACGTGCCTTCTATAACCGTAATTATTTTAGCTTCTCCAAGTTTTATATCCTCATAATCTGCTACTTTGTATAAGTTGTTTTTATTGATTTCTTTTGTGTAATTTCCAAATATACCAGATACTTTATTTTCCTTTACATCACCAAAGACATCATTACTATTAGTATTTGCGTTTTTAGCTCCTGGCTCACCTCTTACTGATTTTTCAATAGAAGTTACGTTTGAGTTATATATCTTACCATCACGTACATTTATCATCGTACCGGTTGTTTGTTCTAAAACCTCATGACCTAACGCGCCATATATTTTACTTTCTGGATCTATGTATGTAAGTGTTCCAATACCTGATATCATATCTTTTACGTATAATCCCGTTTTTAAAGTACCATTTTCATCGGTTAAATTTAAAGTCGTGGTCTCGTTTTGTTTTCCTCTTTGATAAACCAGTTTTAAACTTTTCCCATCACTTTCTTTAATGGCACCTATAAAATCATCTATCGATGACACTTCTTTATCATTTGCTCTTTTAATTATATCGCCTTTATTTAATTTAGCATCATATCCAGGATATTTATCTCCTACTTTGTAAAAACCTGCAATTATTATTCCTTTATTATTAATGGAAAGACCAATGTTTTCCCCGCCTGCTACTATATAATTAGAATAAGCGAGTAAAGATTGTGGCATAATAAATGTAGCAACTAAAAAAATTGCTATAAAACTCTTTATTTTTTTAAAAGACATTTTTATGCTCCTTAATGTAATTCGAATTACATTATTATTATACCTAATATATATTTTTTAATAAGTGAAAATAAATGGAAAAAAAGAACTAGATTTACTAGTTCCATAGATTTTTAGGATATTTTCCCTCTTCGATCATTTTATTTATTGCATTAACTAAATCTTTTTTATCTTCTTTATAAGTTACACCATACCATTTTTCATCGGTATCAAGTACTTTAACAGACACTTTGTTTTCATCAATTCTTTTAAATACGCTATTTGGTATTAGAAATTCACATTTTTCTAAATCATTTTTATGTTTTTCAAAAAAGTCTTTCATTTCATCTTCTAGATAATCAAATATACTTGTATTAAAACCAAAGAAGTTCATTGATACTAAAGTATCTTCTTTTATTTCAAATGAATTTTTTTCATCTTCAAGTGGTGTTGCAATAATTTTATCTTCTACTTTTTCTATTGATGATTCAACTAACTTTGTTAGGTATCCTTTATCATCTTCTGTACATACACCACGTTTTACAGAACCATTTAAACTCATTGTATTAATTGTTTTATAACCAATCATTGCATATTTATTTTGATCATTGTTATTATCAAAGAATTCCTTCATTTTTTTATAAGGATCAAATCCATAAAAATCATCTGCATTAATAACGGTAAATGGTTCATTTACATATTTTTTAGCAGATAAAATAGCATGTGAAGTTCCCCAAGGTTTTACCCTAGATGCTGGGATATTAACGCCTTCTGGCACATCTTCTATCTTTTGAAATGCATAAGATACATCTATTTTAGATTCTATTCTCTTTCCTATAGTTTCTCTAAATAAGTCATAATTTTCTTCTTTTATTATAAAAACTACCTTTTTATATCCTGCTTTTATTGCATCATAAATCGAATAATCCAAAATAAATTCTCCATTTGGTCCTACTGGTTCTACTTGTTTTAAGCCGCCAAATCTTGAACCCATTCCGGCTGCCATAATTACTAATGTCATATTTTCTCTCCTTTATAATTAATATTTGCTAATGAAATTAACTAATTCATTAGATAACGTTGTATTATGATTTTCCATTGTATGATTATTTTTATAGTAGCATGAGCCGTCACTATTAAACGTTAGCTCTATATCACCATATTTAATCATATAAGTTCCATTTACTTCATTTAACGAATTACTTTTTTCAAATCGTTCTTTTTTTAAATAACTAATTATTTGTTTTTTGTCAGAATTAGCTATATTAATAATCGTGTTATTTTTATAAACTTCTAAATCATCATAGTTTGTTTTATTTAACATATTGGGTAATAACTTTATTAATAATAGTATAACTATAATAAGTATTATTATTACCGTAAATATAGTATTATTTTTTTTCATTATTCTTCCACCTTAAAGTCTTCTTCGCCGTTTTCAGTTAAAATTTTATTAACGTTTTCTTCGGCGCTTTTTAATGAGTCTGAACATTCTTTAGCAAGCTTCATAGCGTTCGTATACTTATTTATTGCATCATCTAAGTCTACGTCTCCTTTTTCAAGTTCATTAACCATTTTTTCTAAGCTGTTTAACTTATCTTCAAATTTAACTTCTTCTTTAGCCATTTTTTACCTCCATTACTTTAGTTTCTGCTATTCCATCTTTTAGCGTCACATTAATTATATCATCTTTTTTAATTGTTTTTAAACTAGTTATGCATTTATCATCTTTTTTTATTATCGCATATCCTCTTTTTAGAGAACTAAGTGGGTTTAATATCTCTAGTTTTTCAATTAAATGATTAGTTTTTTTTAATTTATTTTCATATAGTACGCTTGAATCTTTAAATATAATGCTGTTTTTAACTATCTCTAGCCTTGCCTTATTATTACTTATAATAGCATTCATACTAGTATTTAATTTATCAATTAAATTATCTAACTTTTGTTCTTTTATTTCATACATACTAAGTGGATTTTTAAGTATGTAACTATCAGTTAATTTTTTAAGCCTTAGTTTATTATTATCAAGTACTCTTTTAATAGCATTTAAATATCTGGTTTTATAATTATCTATTTCTAACAATAAATCACTTAGCATAGGAACTGCACGTTCTGCTGCTCCTGTTGGTGTTTCTGCTCTTTTATCCGCTACAAAATCACATATCGTAAAATCAATTTGGTGTCCTACACCACTTATTATTGGTGTTTTACAAGCAAACACTTTTCTTGCAACAACTTCTTCATTAAAAGGCCATAAATCCTCAATAGATCCTCCGCCTCGTCCAAGAATAATAACATCTAAACCATAATTATCTGCAATATCGAGTTTTTTTACAATGTCATCACGAGCTAGTTCACCTTGAACTAAGCAAGGAAAAAGAATCGTTTTACATATTGGAAACCTTCTTTTAATGGTAGAAAGTATGTCTTTTACAGCAGCACCAGTTGGAGCTGTAATAATTCCTACCTTCATCGGTATTTTAGGTATTTCTTTTTTGTATTTTAAATCAAATAATCCTTCATCACCTAATTTTTTCTTTAGCTGTTCAAACGCAATGTGTAAATTACCAACACCATCTTCTAACATATCTGATATATATATCTGATAATTTCCGGTAGATTCAAACACACTTATTTTTCCCTTAACTAAAACTTTCATACCATCTTCTGGCATAAACTTTAATTTAGATGCGTTAAAACTAAACATAATTGCGTTTATACGGGAGTTTTCATCTTTTATAGTAAAATAGTAATGCCCTCTAGTATGAGCCTTAAAATTGGATATTTCACCCCTTAAATAGACTTCTTGCAAGTTTTTATCATTATCTAATTTATATTTAATATATCTAGTAAGTGCAGTTACACTTAAATACTTATCTTCCATAATTCACCTACTTTTCTTATAAAACTATTGTATCATTTTTATAAATGACTATCAATTACTATTTTTATCAGCATCAATATTATATCAAAATACCCTTGATTATTAAATACAATTTATGTATCATATTTTTGGTGATAAAAATGAATGAAGAAAACCTAATTACTTATTATAATAAATTTAATGAAGATAAAAGATTAACTCATAGACATGGTATTATAGAATTTAATACTACTATTAAATATATTGATAAGATATTAAAAAACATGAATAATCCAAAAATAATAGACGTTGGCGCAGGTTGTGGTAAATACTCTATTTATTTAAGTGATAAAGGTTATGATGTTACTGCAATTGAACTTGTAAAACATAATTTAATGACTTTAAAAAGCAAAAATAAAAACGTTAAAGCATATCAAGGCAACGCATTAAATCTATCTAAATTCAAAGATAACTCATTTGATATGGTACTTCTTTTTGGGCCTTTATATCATTTAATTAGTATGGAAGATAAACTAAAGGCTTTAATGGAAGCTAAAAGAATCGTAAAAGAAGGCGGCTATATTTTAATAAGCTATTACATGAATGAATATGCTATTATAAAACACGGATTTATGAAAAATAACATAACTTCTGCAATAAAAAATGGTGACGTAGATAAAAACTTTCATATAACACCAAAAGAAACTGATTTATATAGTATGGTTAGAATAAAAGACATAAACTACCTAAAGCGCAAAGCAAATCTTAAAAGGGTTAAGATAATTTCTCAAGATGGTCCATCAGACTACATAAGACCAGTAATTAATAAGATGGACGATGAAACATTTAAATTATATTTTAAATACCATCTTAAAACTTGTGAAATGAAAGAATTATTAGGAGCTTCATCACATGTTTTAGATATATTAAAAAAGTATGATGATAAATAAAATATCACATACTTTTATTTTTATATACCATTTTTTAATGGTTTAAATTGTTTACTTTTTATGTTTTTACCTATAGATAAATCATAGTCTTCACTACCTAAAAAGTGTTCTTGAACTAGTGTTTCAGTATATCCATTTGTAAGGGGCACATCAATATATTTATATTCTTTTATACTTTTTATACTACTATCATCATCTTTGTATTCAAGTCTGAATTTCTTAGAGTCAAGTTTTGAATCTTTTAGTAATTCTTTGGTTGTTATAACATCTAATTTTAAAAGTTCTAAAGAAAGTGTATCCAACTTAATTAATCCATTTTCCCTAGCCATATCACCCATTCTATTACTATTAAAATATTTTAAAATCACTCCTTGTGTTATAAATAAAGCACCATAAAACGGAATAGAAATTTCATTAAATTCTGATAACAAGGTCATTTGTGTTATCATCAAACCTAAATTAACATACGTAAAAGGATTTTTAAAATTATTCTTTTGATATAATTTAAAGCTAAGTCCGTCATTGGCCTGCGAAACGGCATCAAGTAAATCATAATTAACATTTATTTTCATACACCCAATACTCCTTAATTGGTAAACTAATTTATCTTTTCTTTATATACGTTATCTAAAACCTTGTTAATCATATTTTTAACCTTATCATCAGAATATGATTTAGCAAGTTCTACCGCTTCATTAATTGCAACTACATCAGGGGTATCAGTATAAAGAAGTTCATATAAACCTAAGCATAATATTGCTTGATCTGTTAGACCTAAACGAGACATCTTCCAGTCTTTTAAGTTTTGATCAGCCTTTTTATATAGTTCATCTTTTTTATCTAAAACTCCATTTACCATTTCTCTTACAAACAAATTATCTATCTCTAAATTCTCATCTATAACATCTTTTACATCATAACTTATTTTATCTCTTTGATATAAGAATATTTGATATAAAATGGTCATAATTATCCTTCTAGATTCATTTCTATTCATAGCTTACCTCCATATTATATTTTAGAGTCAAATTTCTTCATGCATTTTTCTCTTAATTCATCAGTTGTAATAAGAGCACAAAATGCAAAGTAATTTTGATCCATTTTAGTAAACATATCGTTTACAATTATTTGATATTTATCAAGTAATGCTTGTTCGCTTGAATCAGTTTGTTTCATTACTATTCTTTTTATATACATAATGCATAATTTATCTAAAACGTCTATTAATAGTTTTGTGTTATCGTCCGTAAAAATATTTTTTATAACAGATTCATAACCATTAAAATACATATCATGGATTAATTTATTTTCATTAATTCCCTTACAAATAAATAATTGTTTAAGTAGGGAAATTATTAAATTATAATTAGTATAACCTGCTCTTATTTGAATCTTTTTACCATTTATTTCTTCTTCATGAGTCTTTGGCATAACGATTCTAGAACCCGTCGTATCCATCGTGTATATTTTCTCTGCAGTCATATTACATAATGCGTTTGATAGTGCTATATGGTTATCATTAGCTTCAAATATGACTTCAGTTACAGCCTTATAAAAGTTTGTTTCATAAAATGCAGAATTACTTTCTTTTAAAGCTCCATTTATATATAAAACTCCATTACTTACCATGTAATAATCCATTTTGTTAACTCTGTTAAACATAAGAGAAATAAATTTTATTTTAGATGCAAACTTATTAACCATAGGGACCAAATCCTTAGGCTCCATATAACCTAAGTTTAGACACGCTATAAAATACTTTCTAAGTAAATTAAACTCATCTTCCTCATATCTAGCTCCATTAGAAGTCATCGCTTGCATAACAATGTCTTTTATAGGAATTTTAATATCTTTCTTTTCTTGTCCATCCATTTTAATCACCTAGTCCTTTTTATCCATTTCACTTTTAAGTTCGTATAATACGTTTAAAGCTTCCATCGGAGATAATTCAAGTGGGTTTATATCGTCCAATTTCTTTTTAATTATATCATATTTATTAATAGGTGCAACACTTTCTTCTAAATTCATACTTATTTGGCTTACTACTTCTTTTTTAGGCTTTTTATTTTCATAAGTTTTAAGTATCTCATCTGCCCTTTTTATTAAAGAATCTGGTAATTGTGCTAATTTTGCAACATGAATTCCATAACTTTTATCTACGCTCCCATCTTTTACCTTATGTAAAAATGTAATAACACCATTTTCTTCATGAGCGGATACATGTACGTTTTTAATGTGGGCTTTATGTTCTTCAAGACTTGTTAATTCGTGGTAATGAGTTGAGAAAAACGTAATTGCCTTTATGTTATCATGAATGTATTCAATAATTGCTTGTGCAAGAGAAATACCATCATAAGTTGCAGTACCACGTCCTAATTCATCAAATAAAATTAAACTATGCTCTGTTGCTCCTAAAATAGCACGGTTAGCCTCTTTCATCTCTACCATAAATGTAGATTCTCCACTAACTAAATCATCAGATGCTCCAATACGAGTAAATATCTTATCAAATATTGGTAAATAAGCTTCTTTTGCAGGTACAAAACATCCTATTTGAGCCATTATAACAATCATTGCCATTTGTCTCATATAAGTTGATTTACCTGCCATATTAGGCCCTGTTATAAGTTCTACATATTTATCTTTAGTAAATATTATATCATTTGATACAAACTCACCATTTAATACTTTTTCAACTACTGGATGCCTTCCTTCTATTATTTTAACCTCTTTATCAGGAGTAATAATTGGTCTTGTGTAGTTATTTTCTTCTGTTACGGTTGCAAAAGCTATCATAACATCTAATTTTGCTACCATTTTAGCGGTTAACTGAATAGTTGGTATTACTTCTTTTACCTTGCATCTTATGTTTGTAAAAAGTTCATATTCTAAGTTTATTATTTTTTCTTCAGCGCCTAAAATAAGTTGTTCTTTTTCCTTTAATTCAGGAGTAATAAATCTCTCGTTATTAGCAAGTGTTTGTTTTCTCTCCCAACCAAACTCCTCTTTAACCTGGCGGCTATTTCCTTTAGAAACCTCGATATAATAACCAAAGACCCTGTTATATCCTACTCTTAAGTTTTTAATTCCAGTTCTTTCTTTTTCTTTTTCTTCTAGTTTTGCAATAAAGTCCTTACCACCACTTCTAGCAAGCTTTAAATCATCTAATTCTTTATTGTAACCAGACTTTATTAAATATCCTTCTTTTAAAGTAATAGGAGGATTTTCATAAATGCTTTTATCTAAAAATTCATATAAATCAGTTAAGTCATCTATTACTAAGTTAAAGCCTAGAATACTTACAATTTCTTTTATTCTAGGTAATACTTTAAGAGAGCTTTTAAGCTGAAGTAAATCCCTTGCATTAGCATTACCAAATGATACTCTTCCTGCTAGTCTTTCAAGGTCATAAACTTCATTTAATAATTCTTTTAATTCATCTTTAAGCAAGAATTCTTCAAGCAATTTAGATACCATATCATATCTATTTTCTATTTCTTCTTTATCAATAAGTGGATTTTCAATCATCTGCTTTAGCATGCGGGAGCCCATTGCAGTCTTTGTTTTATCAAGTAACCATAAAAGTGAGTATGTTCGCTCTTTTGTTCTTAAATTTTCGGTTAATTCTAGATTTCTTTTTGTATGAATATCCATCTTCAAATAAGTTTTATAATCTTTTACCTTAACGTTTTGTAGGTGATCAATACTTCTTTTTTGAGTACTTGTTAAATAATTTAATAAAACACATACTGAAGATATTATCCTAACGTCTTTAATATCTTTATATAAATCTTTATATTCTTTTATTTCTATATCACAATCTTCTTTTGATATTGTAATGGAATAATTATTTTTTAAAGTATTTATAATTCTAGGGTCAACATTACCATTTATTATTAACTCTGTTATGTTATCATTTACTATTTCATTTATTATTTTTTCAAGTTCGTATTCTACTAATACACTTATAAATTCTCCCGTAGATAAATCAGCATAAGAAAGTGAAAAACAGTGTCCTAAGTCCTTTAATGCTCCAATAAAGTTATTGTTTTTAGCATCTAGCATATCATCTGACATGACAGTTCCTTTTGATACTATTCTAATTACTTCTCTTTTAACTATTCCTTTAGCATCCTTAGGATCTTCTACCTGCTCACATATTGCAACTTTATAACCTTTATCAATTAATTTATCGATGTATATGTTGGCAGCATGATGAGGAACACCGCACATTGGTATTTTCTCATCTAACCCAGCGTTTTTACCTGTTAAGGTAAGCTCTAAATCATGTGATACATTTATTGCATCTTCAAAGAACATTTCATAAAAATCACCAATTCTATAAAATAAAATAACATCTTCATAGTTATCCTTAGTTTCTAAATATTGTCTCATCATAGGAGAGACTTTTTGTCTATCTACTTCACTTCTAGTCACATTAAATCACCTGGTATTTATTATATAATAAATTGGAAAAAAAAGCCATTAATTAATGACTTTAAACTTTAGATAATTATTTTCTTTTTTTAGGTTCATATTTCTTTGTTTTAATCAAGCAATTAAAATTGTATTCATTAACACTTAAAACGTCCTTAACCGCTTCATAAACAGGTATCATAATCTTTTTTAAATCTTCATTAATAGAAGTTTTATCTCCCACGTAACAATATCCTTTTTTACCTGGTTTTTTATCTATTTTTTTAATGTAAAACTTATTATCTTTAAAAACATATGAATACATAGGTAAACTTAAGTTTATTTCCATACCATTATCTACTAATAAAACATACTTTTCCATAATTTCTATCCCTTTATTTACACTATAAATGCCTTTAGAAGGAGTAAAAGTATATACATAATTACTATACTTTTCTAACATATTATCATCATTAATAACATATGCTTTTTCTATATTATTTTCTTTAATATAATTATCAAAATACTTAGGAGCAATTAGTGGATTATAAAAAACAACACTATTAGAATTTATGAATTTAACATACGTGATATCTCCTATTTTTTCGTTTATATCTTTATCAAATACTATTAATTTAGAATCATTTTCATTCATATTAAATATTCTCCTTTAATAAATTTTACTAAAGGAACATGATAATAATGACTAAAAAAAGTAATATTTTCTTTTTATATTTTTTAATACTTATAGAAATTTTAATTTTACTTAATTCAAATATAGTAATAAATGCTGTACGTAGTTCTATAAAGATTTTTTTAATAAGTGTTTTTCCATCTCTTTTCCCTACCATGGTAATAGGTATTATGTTAGTTAAAAATAACGTGTATGAAATAATCCCTAAATTTATTAGAAACATATTTAAAAAAGTATTTAATTATAATGATTATATGACATCTATTTTTATAATTTCACTAATTACAGGAACTCCTAGCAACGCTCTTTATATAAATGAATATCTAGATAAGGGTTTAATTACTAATAATGAAGCTGAAAGTCTTATTTTATCAACACACTTTATTAATCCATTATTCGTCGTTGGAATGGTTGGAAACGTTATTTTTAAAAGCACTAAAATTGGATTTATCATACTTTTAACATTATGGATAAGTAATTTATTTAAAGCTTATATAACAAGGCCTAGAGTCTATAAAAGCATAGATAGAAAAAGTATTTCATGTAACAAATCTATTATAAATAGTTTTTTTTCATCAATCAAACAAGCTATTTATGCCCTTTTAACAATAATGGGAATAATAATACTATTTAATATGTTAACCATTTTAATAAGAGAAATATTAAACTTAAATAACACACTTTCTGTAATTATAAATGGTATATTAGAGATGACAGGCGGAGTAACTAAAGTATCAGAACTGAACATAAATATATTATTAAAGATAATAATGGTGTACATAATGTTGAATTTTGGAGGATTATCCATTCATATGCAAGCGTTTAGTATGTTAGAAAACAAAAAAATAAGATATTTAAAATACCTTATTTTTAGATTAATTTAGTGTTATAGATTTAATTGCTGTATAAGCGGTACATTTATCTGGGTTACTACCACTTACTTCTACTGTTAAATGTGAATTTTCTGGCACAGCATAAAACGTTACTGTTTCGTCTTGCCAACCAGCAACATTTTCTCCAGTAACAGTTTCCTTATGGTTATTATCTATAGTGAATGTCGTGGTATTTGTAGTGCATTTACCGCTTTCATCAGTTGCAATTGAATAATTTATTGTAACATTTCCCTTTAATTTTTTAGCAAAAGTATATCTAGCTGTAGAATCATAAGCTGCAGTAATTACATTTACCCTGCTACCATTCATCCCACCATTACTATATCCCGGATAATAAGGCCTAAATGATGTTCTTTCTGTATCATCAAGTATCTTCCAATATTTGTATAGATAATAGTAATTATTATTTTTATCTTTTATTTTAATTCTATAATATTTGCCATAACTATTATCTACTAATTGAGCCTCATTTTCACTCTTTGAACCATTGTAATAATACTTATCAAAGGTAGCTTCTATGCAGTTTAAATTATACATTCTACATATATTAATATCATTAGGAAGTGCTCCTTGTTCGTCTAAATACGTGCTTAAAATTCTTAAAGTATAATCTCTATTTATATAATTGTTGGTTTCATTTCTTGCATCTGCATACACCTTCTTTACAGTATATAAAGTTTGAAAGAAATATATAATAGCTACTCCTACTAATGCAAAACTAACTATTAATTCAACCAATGTTACACCCTTATTATTTAATTTCTTCATAATGTTACTCTCCTAAATTTCTTGTTCTATTTGGATTTGGATTGTCTATCTTTATAGAAGCATACCTAGTCTCATTATTTTCTTTAAATACTCCTATAAGTCTGTATGCTGATGGATCATTTGTAGTTTTCTTTAATCTTTTTAAATATTTATTAAAATTATAATTGGAATTACTTAGATTTGCCATATAACTAGCAATGTAAAGCTCATCAAGACCATTTATGTCTTTTGCGCCAAAACTATCTATATTTTCTATTTCCTGTAACTTATTTATTTTTTTTATTCCTCTTGAATTTTCGGTGTTTGGATCCGTTATTTGACAATCAAACATATTAAGGTTGGTCTGAACACCGGATTCTTTATAATTAGTGACATTAGAATTAGTTGCCTTCATAGAATCATAAACAGCTTCTAGTGCATATAAATCCTCTGTTTGATCATAATATTTTGTTCTATTTTTATAATTTTCATTTAATTTTGATACATTTGGGTAAACAAAAGCCATAACTGTTGTAACCAACGCGATTACAACAATTGTCTCCGCTAAAAAGAAACCCTTGTTACTCTTTTTCATAAATTATCACCTTTTCTTTGCTTGCTATCTTCTAAAATATATTATATAATATTATTATAATAAAATCTAGCATAAAGAGAATAAAAAGAATATTAAGGGAGAGATAAAAATGTTAAAACAAATAGATTTTACTAAACTACCAATTACAGAAATAGTAAATGAAATTATATACATAGCAGCTCAAGCTGGTGCAAGTGATATTCACTTTGATCCAACCGAAACAACTATTAGAGTAAGATTTAGAATTGATGGTGTTTTAATAGATTATACAATAATTCCAGAAGCTATTAGAAAAAATTTAATTGCAAGATTAAAAATCATTTCTGGTATGGATATTACTGAATCAAGATTACCACAAGATGGCGCTATTAAAACCACTATTAAAGATATTAACCTTGATATGCGTGTTTCATCTCTTCCTACTAATGAGGGTGAAAAAATAGTTATTCGTATTCTTGATTATTCTACTTCTATGAAAGGATTAGATGCCTTAGGATTTACTCCTAATAATTTAAATAAAGTAAAAGAATTAATAAAAGAACCAAATGGAATCATACTAGTTACTGGTGCAACAGGAAGTGGTAAATCAACTACTGTTTATGCTATGCTTGAAACACTTAACACTCCCGAAGTTAACTTAGTTACGGTTGAAGATCCAGTTGAAATGAGTATTCCTGGCATGAACCAAATACAAGTTAATAGTGAAATAGGTCTTACCTTTGCTGAGGTATTACGTTCAATCTTACGTCAGGACCCAGATATTATAATGATTGGTGAAATTCGTGATGATGAAACTGCTAAAATAGCCGTTAGAGCATCAATTACTGGACACTTAGTATTATCTACATTACATACTAACAATGCACTTAATACAATAGAACGTTTAAGAGATATGGACGTTGAAACATACTTACTTGCTAGCTCATTAAACGGTATTATATCTCAGAAATTAGCCAGAAGAATATGTCCACATTGTATGAAAAAAAGACCTGCTATTGACTATGAAAGAAAATTAATAAAAAAGAACTTAGGAATTGATATAACAGAGCTTGCTTATGCAGAAGGATGTCCTTATTGTGTTGGTGGTTATAAAGGAAGAATAGCAATTCATGAAGTACTTGTTATATCCCAAGAAATAAGAGATGCTATATCAAATGGTATGCCTAAAGAAGAACTTAGAAAATTAGTTTATAAAAATAACACTACTACTCTATTACAAGATGGTCTTCAAAAGGTTTTACAAAATAAAACAACTATAGAAGAAATATTAAGATTAGTTGAATTAGATGATGAATCAGTTAAAATAGTTTCTGGTACTAATAACACACCACATTCTAACACACAGCCTAAAGTGAAAGAAAAACCTTTGCAGCAAAATAATAATGATATGGAAATGCTTGACTTATAAAAAATATGCTAGAAATTATTTCTAACATATTTTTATTTTACAAAAAAATTTAATATCATATTCAAATTAAGATGTGTTAATAATATTATAACCGCTGATATTGATAAATATGGTCCAAATGCTAAAACATTATTATTATTTTTAATAAGAAATATTACGGATAACGGAAGTGCTATAAAAGATGCTATAAAAATAGTTACTATCGACATATCAAAACCTAATACCATTCCTATTAAAAATAATAGTTTTATATCACCACCACCCAAGCTTTCTTTTTTAAACATAAGGTCTCCCAAACATTTAAATAAATAAAGAAGAGCAAAAGCTCCAAGACCATTTAATAGTGGACTTATTATTCCGTCGTATAACGTAAGTTTATTAATAATTGTATTTATTATAAACTCTATTATTAACATTATGCTTCCTACAATTAATACTTCATCTGGAATAATATAATACTTAATATCACTTATACTTATTATTATCAAAATTGATATAAATGTAATTGCTATTATGAATTTTAAATTAATTCCAAAAGAAATATAAGAAAGCAAAAACAAAATGCCAGTTAATAATTCAAAGAAAGGATAGAAAATAGATATCCTTTCTTTACATTTCTTACATTTCCCCCCTAAAAATATATAAGATATAACAGGTATAAGTTCATAAAATTTTAATTTATAATTACAATTAGTACAATGAGATGCAGGAAATACTATAGACATGTTATTGGGTACTCTATATCCTACAACGTTATAAAAAGATCCAAAAACAAGCCCTATTATAAATATCATTATACCATTTAAAACACCTAAACTCATAAGTTACCTCCTATAAAGCATCATACATACCATACATAGGAATTATAACTGCAAGTAATATACCACCTACTATAACTGCTAGTGTAACAATCATGATTGGTTCTATTAAAGATTTCATTTGGTTTATAATTGCTCTATGTTGTTCTTGATAATAGTTTGATACCCTCTCCATCATTGGACCTAATCTACCTGTTTTTTCACCAGTAATAAGCATTTGATATGCAATGTTTGGAAATGCCCAGTGATCTTTAAATGCCTTTGATATTGCCTCACCCTTAGTTAAGTTTCTAGCAGTATCAAATATTAATCTTTTATATATTTCATTATCTGTTATCTTACTTAAAACATCCATAGAATCAGTTATAAATACGTTATGATTTATAAGATTTGCAAATGTTTTAGCAAATATTGTTACTTCATTATATATTATAATATTTCCAAATACAGGAAGGTGCATAGCAAACTCTTGCATGGCCATTCTAAATGATTTTACATTTTTAAATAATACAAGATATACAACAATAACAAGTATTATAACTATTAATATAACTAGTAAATAATTTTTTAAAAAGTCACTTATTGCAATTACCACTTTTGTAATAGTTGGTATATCACTACCTAAATCAGCATATATATCAACAAATTGCGGTACAACCCACATTAAAATAAATGTAATAACAACTGCTGCAAAAATAGATACTATAACAGGATACATCATGGCAGATTTCATTTGCCTTTTTGTAGATTCTGATTCTGTGTAATATTCAACCATATCATCTAATGTTTCAGGTAAATTACCAGTCATTTCTGCTGTTTTAATCATATTAATTAAAAGTCTTGGGAAAGTGTCTTTTCTTTTATCCATTGCAACTGATAATTCATCACCCATAGAAAGATCATAGTATACCGCTCTCCATGCTTTTTTCTCATTCGTATTTTTAGCTTGATCATCAAGTATTTTAACTGCATCTGCAAGAGCAATACCAGATTTCAAATAAGCTGATAATTGTGATAAATAAAATATAAGTCTGTTTCTTTTCATCTTATAACTTAAGATGTTAAGGTTTGCCTTAGCAGCTGTTATCTCATATACTTCATATCCTTCAGCTTGTAAAAATGAATTAACATCCACCCTAGATAGGGCTTCTATTTGACCTTTTTCAAGTTCACCTTTAGAATTTCTCGCAGTATAATCGAATAATAATGGTTTTGCAAAACGTGTTGTTTCACCATTTTTTCCTTTAAATTGCTCTTCTAAAACCGTTTTTTGAGCTTCTAGTTTCAATTCCTCATTTGGATCTTTTGTAATTTTTGCCCAGAAGTGTTTTAATTTTTCACTAAATGTTACGGGTTCACCTTTAGCTTTCATTTCTTCTTCTCGTTTAAGTCTTAAAGCTTCCATTTCTTCATCTTTTTTTCTTCTAGCAAGCTCTTTATCTATCTTTTCTTTAGCTTTTCTTTCAGCTTCAGCACGTATTTTCTCTTGTTCCTTTACTCTTCGTTCCTCTTCTTTTCTTGCCTTTGCAACTAATTTTTCGAATTCTTTTTGTTTTTTAATATTATTTTCGAACTTTTTTTGTTTTAAGATGTTAGGGTCAGTTTCTTTAGGCTCTTTAACTGGTTTTTCATAAGCAGATTTAACATCTTTAACAACCTTTACTTGTTCACCCGGTTTTATTTCTGGAATAACTTTTTTTTCTTTGTGTTTTAAAACTTTACTTCCAGAAAATACTTTACCTATACCAACTACAAAGTAATAAGGTAATAGTAAAATAGTTATAAATCCCCTATATATTAACGTGAATGGTAATAGAATTATATCTAACGTATTCATCAAACACACCTTCCTATTCTATAAAAAAATTATATCATAATTTCATGTGTTTTATCAATTAAAATTAAACATTAAACCCAATAATTCATATATTATTGTAGAGAGGTGATAAATATGTATGGTTCTATGCCTTATATGATGCCCGGTATGGCAATTCCTGCTTCTAATGCAGCAACACTAGGTAGTGCCACCAAGGCAGGCTCATCTATATTTAGTAAAATTAACTGGTCTTCACTTTTATCTAATGCTCAAAAAACACTAGGAGTTGTAAATCAAGCTATACCACTTTATTATCAAGTAAAACCAGTTTTTAAAAACTTAAAAGCACTTGGTAAAATAGGAAAAGAATTTACTAAAATAAATGGAAATAACAATCAAAGTAGTAATGAGAGTACGCAGCAAGATGCAGTAACTAATATTAGTAGTAGTAATGATGTAACAACAAGCAATATTATAGATAATCAAAATGATTATCCGACCCCTACATTTTATTTATAAAAAAAGAAATGGCTCAACCTTTTAATAATTGAATCATTTCTTTTTTATTAGTTATAATTCTGATTTTTTTATTGTGATTACTGGTTGAAGGCCAAAGGTCCCAGAAACATCAAAGTTGTTGCCATCAAAGTTTTCATTCGAGTTCACAATATGCACGTTGTTATTATCATTAGCGGACGCACAAAAAATAGAAAACGAACAAGAAAACCAAGCGTCTTATTTTAACATTGCCCTATATTATTAAAATTAATAATACCATTTTTTCGCTTTATATCACGTTTTTTTAAAAGTATTACACATTTTGGTGCTTATTTCTTCCAAAAATTAGCACCTATAAAATCATTCTTACGAATGATTTATATATCAGACTTTGAGATTGTTATAACCGGGCGAAGACCAGAGTTACCAGAATTAACAAAGCCGTAGTCAAAGTAACCATGCGAGCTCACAATATGCACGTAGTAATTGTTATTCGCGGACGCAGTCCAATATTCAGTATTATATACCCATGATGGTGCAGAATTGCAAGAACTTCCGTCGCATCCCAAACCAATTAACTCATCATAAGTTATTAATCTTGCATCTACACTTGTTTTTCCTAATGTATTTTTTAAATATGTTTTATAATTTTGTACTGGCTCATAAAGATTCGAGTTACTATCAAAAACATTTACAGGATAACTTGTTCCATATTTACTTAATAATTTACCACTTGAATCTTTCCAATAACTAGTTTCTGCAAAAGCTAAAGTATTAGCATTTGCATCTTGTCTATTTGATTCAGTATTAACATTTTGCTTTGCTAAAGCATCTACTGTTGTGCCATTATCTTTTATTGTATAAAAACATTCTTCTCCTAAACAAAACTCATCTCCAACAGCATATGTTTTATCTACATTAGAATTCTTACTTGTAGTAGCCTCATCTGTTTGTACAAAATTTAGTTTGTATGATAATGATATTGTACTTGTACTAGTTGACAAATCTTCTTTGCTCAAGTCTTTTATAAACTCTATTGTTATTGTAAGGTTTCTTGTTTCTCCAGCTGATAAAATGTCACCTTCACTTACTTCATTACCACTTTTATCTGTTACTTTAAATGTTAAATATTTTTGTTGTTCACTTGTTAACACAGTCTTTTCTATATTATCTATTTTTGCATTAATAGTTCCTTCGTTTACTAAATCTACTGTATATGTAACTTTATCTCCTGGTGTTGATAATCCCACGTTTATTCCTGTTATTTCTGCTGATTTAGTCTCTTCTATCTTTGCCGTTCCTGTCGTAGTTGCACTACCTATTTTTGTTGGACTAGATAAGTTTTCAAACTTTATTCCCCATTTTGCTGCATCTAAGTATGCAGTACCATTTATGTTTAGTGTGGCACTTAATGCAGCGAATGCAACTGTAAGTCCTGCAATTACCACCAATAACACTACTATAACTAGTGCCTTTGTTCTTCTTTCTTTTTCCATTTTCTACTCCTTATTATTATCTTATTTTTTAATATTAGCACACACATAAGCAGGTAGTCAAGTTTACACACTTTACATAAATAAAAACAATGAACTATTTTATTTTAGCCATTGTTTTCTTTAAATTATAATTATTTATTTTTAATGATATTTTTTTTAATAACTTATCTTTAGGGAGTTTATTTATAACATAATTATTTTTGTTTATCTTATTTATTATTAATTCATTAAATAATTCATCCTTATTTATTAATAACACGGGTCCATATTCGATTTCTTTTTTGGTATACCTTTTATATCCCTTTTTAAAACTTATTACAGTGTAAATAATATTATTTTCTTTAACTAATTTTTCATTATCTATATAATACTTATTATTGGTTAAAAATTTTCTTATGTTTGAAACTCCAACATTTGATTGAATGATTATGTTATTTACTTTATCTAATTTTTCTTCTGCTTCTTTTAAAATACTAATTATTTTAGCATCTCCTAAACCAGACATAATAACAGTATCAACATTATCTTTAATATCTATCTTTTTAAAGCCATCAGATAGTCTAGTTTCTATATTTTTAGCGTTATATAATTTAATATTTTTATCAGCTTGATTTAAAGCACCCTTTGTTATATCTACTGCAAACGATTTTTTAATTATGTTGCTTTTTGATAAATAAATATCAAGTAGTGCGTGATCACAGCCAATATCTGCAATAACAGCATTATCTGGAACAAAAGATGCTATTACAGAAAGTCTTTTAGACAACTTAATATTAGTCACTTAAGTAATCCTTTAACTTTCTAGATCTTGAAGGATGTCTTAATTTTCTTAACGCTTTAGCTTCTATTTGTCTTATTCTTTCTCTTGTTACACCAAACATATTACCAACTTCTTCTAGAGTATGACAAGTTCCGCCTTTAAGACCAAAACGTAATTTTAATACTTCTTCTTCACGAGGAGTAAGCGTACATAATACTTCTTCTATTTCGTCTTTTAACACTTCGTTTATTGCATACTCTTCTGGAGACATAGAGCTTTCATCCTTAAGGAAATCACCTAAGTGAGAGTCATCTTCTTCACCAATTGGAGTTTCAAGAGATAATGGGTCTTGAGATATCTTAAATATTTCTCTTACCTTTTCTTCAGTAGTATTCATTTTTTTAGCAAGTTCAGCTTCTGTTGGTTCTCTATTTAATTCAAGTGTCATTTGTCTTTGAATTCTCTTAAGTTTATTAATTGTTTCAACCATATGAACTGGTACACGAATTGTTTTAGCTTGGTCTGCAATAGCACGAGTTATAGCTTGTCTTATCCACCAAGTTGCGTATGTAGAAAATTTATATCCTTTAGATGCATCAAATTTATCTACGGCTTTCATAAGGCCAATATTTCCTTCTTGAATTAAGTCTAGGAATGATAAGTTTCTACCAACGTATCTTTTAGCGATTGATACAACTAATCTTAAGTTAGACTCTGCAAGTAATCTTTTAGCTTCTTCATCGCCTTCTTCAACTCTTTTAGATAAAGCAAGTTCTTCATCAAGACTAAGCAAGCTTATCTTACCAATTTCTTTAAGATACATTCTAACCGGGTCATTTATGCTAGCGTTTTTAGGTAAAGCAACATCTTCAATTGATATTTCTTCACCTGCATCATCATCATCGTCATCATCTTCAAAGTTTTCTGAGATAATTTCAATGTTATTATCGTGAAATGCGTTATATAAATCATCTAGTGAGTCAGCATCAAGTTCAAGACCTTTTAGGCTTTCTGCTAACTCTTCATAAGTTAACACTCCCTTTTCTTTACCTTTTTTTAATAATTCTTCTTTTCTTTGTTCAAATGTTTTTATTTCTTTCATGTTATTTACACTCCTTCTTCTTTAAATTTCTTAACTTTTCCGTTAATGAAATCTTTTTAGCAACATCCATTTCTTCTTTTATTTGCTTTTTAGTTTTTTCTATTTCCCTTTTTAGTATTCCCTCATCTATAGTTTTAACATAATCCATTAATATATCAACATTAACTTCGTCTGGTAACCTTAAATCATCTATTATTAAACTCTTTTCTATTAAATCAGTTTTATCTTCTAAAAAAACAGTAAAATCCGTTATATTAATATATCTATTTATTTCATAAAATTCAAGTATTTGCATCGCTATTTTAGAAAGCATAGGATCATTTAAGTATGAAACGTTGTTTTGATAAATGAGCACCGCATCTACATTTCTTAACATGTAATGCACTAAGTATTCCTCTGCTTTTTGATATTTATCTTTTTTTAGGCTTGTCCGTTTAGTAATTACCTTAATCTCGTTTTTAGGCATACTTTTTACCATGTCATTTATGGTATCACAACTTACGCCTGTTTCTTTAGATAATTTATTAACCGTTAGTTCATAAACTACTTTATCATCTATTTTTTCAAGTTCTTTAGAAACGTTTTTTAAATACGTAGATATTTCATTATAATCATTAAAGTTGGTTTTAGATTTATCTATGTTAATTTTAAATACAACACTACTCATCGGATTATTTAAATGCGTTAGATAAGCATCACTGCCTTTTTTTATAATGTAATCATCCGGATCTAAATCATCTTCAAGTCTTATTATTTTAGGTGTTATTCCAATCTTTTCTAAAGCATCAAGTGCACTTATGGTTGCTTTTTCTCCTGCTTTATCTCCATCAAAACATAAAACTATGTTTTTAGATAATTTCATAAGTAAGTTAGCATGCTCTTTAGTAATTGCAGTACCCATTGTTGCAACTACGTTTTTAATCCCTATCGTATAAAGTCTTATTACATCCATAAACCCTTCTACAACAATTATTTGGTGCTTTTCTCTTGCATGAGATAGCGCTCTATGATAATTATATAAAAGATTTCCTTTTTTAAATATTATTGATTCTTTTGAGTTTACGTATTTGCTATCTTTTTCACCATTATAAATTCTTCCAGAAAAGCCTACTGGCTTTCCTTCTAAGTTATATAAAGGAAACATAATACGGTTTCTAAATATGTCATAAATAAAATTATCTTTTTTGCCACATAGGCCAATATCTATTAATTCATTTACGTCATAGCCTTTTTTCTCTAACAGTTTACTTACGTTATTATCATTCATTGATAATCCTATTTCAAACTCATTTATTATATCATCATCTATTTTTCTATTATGTAAATATTCAATTGCCTTTTTACCATAAACACTTTTAATATTATTTTGATAATATTTATTTGTTATATCAAACATTTTGTAGTATTTATCATATTTAGTATCTTGGGGCTTATAATCTTCTTTTACGTTTATATCTAGGTTTATACCTGCTTTTTGAGCTACTTTTTTAACGGCACTTACAAAGCTTACTTTTTCATAGTTAGCTACAAAGTTAAATACGTTACCAGATGCCCCACATACGAAACAGGTATATATTTGCTTTTCTGGAGATATACTCATACTTGGATTATGGTCATCATGAAATGGGCATATCGCAAAATAATTCTTACCCTTTTGTTCTACTGGCAAATACTCACTTATAACATCTACTATGTTAACTTTGCTTTTTATATCCAAAATTACATCATACGGTATTTTCTCCATAAAAAGTTCCTCCCATATTAATTATTCTCCATTTTTTTTTAAAACCCCCTAAAAATCACAAAAAAATTATAAAAAATAGTAAAAATTTCAAAAAAATACAAAAAAACGACATATTTTGTCGTTTTTTTAAGTAAAATAACTGATTTATCACCATTTATAACTACCGGACATACCGTAATTTACATTTCCAGCCTTATCCTTTAAATACCATTTTAATTTATAATTATTCCCACTTCCAGGCGTTCCATAAGACTTACAATATGGTCCCCATGTATGTGTATAGGTACAACTTGTAGTACCATTACTGCAGCCTCTATCAACTAATTTATTTGATAAAGACCAGTTATAAGTATTATCATATCCGTAATAATCTTTTTCTACAGCTATTCCTGATAAATTATCTCTAGCAGTCCAAGTTGTTGTAATAGCTCTGTTACCACTACAAGAACCTTTCTTAGGACCACTCGTTATGTTCATTTGAGGTGCTGTTTTATCTAGTTTTTTACCATCTGAATAGCATGTTTTAGTTTTGTTATTTTTTGTTACTGTGTATGGACATTTTGAATTAGTACCTTCACTGGCAATTGTACATAAAAGGTGGCCATTTTTCTTAACTTTTATATCACTAGTATACCAACCATTATCACCACTAGTTCCTTCATATGTTAAATTAGAGTAACACGTTGGTTCTGTTTTTCTCTCAGTTTTACCTGTATCAAGTTTAAAAATATCAGTTAGGCAATAATTTGAATTACCTACAGCATCTTTTACAACAAGTAAACCTTGTCTGTAACCATTATTCTTATCAACTGCTTTAAGCATCTTTGGCCAAGAACCGCATCCAGTTTGACCAGTTAATTGCCCCCATGTAGGATATGGGCAAGACCATCTATTCCATGTAGACCAGTAACTTGTAATTGCAAATCTTCCACTTGCAACATCATCTACATAATTTCCAGACCCATCATTAGTATACCAATCTGCTGATACTATATCACTATTAGAAAAATCAGCCCAAATCTTTACCATTACATTTTTTTGACATAATCTATTACCATTTACCATAGGACAGATGACATCAAGATTTCCTACAGTTAAACCATCTCTTCCATCTTTTGTTGAACCATTACTAGTTGTTACATCATAGCCAATCGCCGGACATGAAGGAGGAGTTGAATCTTTTGAAATCCAAGTTTCACAATATGCACCCCTTAACCCATACTTATTATATATGTTTCCTGATATACGATATGTTCCATCACCTGTTAAACTATATGTTTCTTTTGTAACCCCTACATATCCTGATGAATAATTATACGTTGTATTCAAAAATGTTGGATTAAAATATTTATCGTCATCCATGTCAAATGAAACATAAATATCACTTACAAATGTTTTATTATCACTACCAACATTACCATTTGTTTTTATAGTTAAATCATCACAGCTTGGAGAATTACTAATAATATATTCTTTTGAAACGCTATTTTCATTACCGGCTTCATCTTCTATCTTATATTCATCTTTATTACCATTAATATATTCTCCTATACTTGTATTAAAGAAATAGTTTTTATTATCTTGTGACGCTCCTTCAGCATCACCTTTAAATACGCCAGCTATACCAGAAATGTCATCAGAAGCTGCTACTCTTACTTTTAAATTTGAATTATCATTCAAATAAACCAGTTTAGAATAATAAGTCGCAGAATGGTTAATCACAGCACCATTGTTATCTGTTATATCTACAATTCCTGTTGGTGGAATGCTATCTATTTTATAACCTGAGACTATTACAGATTTACCCTTTTGATTAGCAACAACCGTTTTTATATGTCTACTTTTACTATTTACTGCATCATCAGCATAATAATTACCTAGCGTATTTTTTAAAGTATAATCATTGTAATTATTACAATCAAACTCATCAGTTTGACAATATTTTCTACTTATGATGCCACCATTTTTTCTACTTATATTTAAAGTTGCAGTTTCAGTACCTTTACACCAACCATTATTTCCATTATCACTACAAGATAAATCTACAGAGATTTCTGGAGCTCCTGGTTCTGAAATAACTATTTGGTCATCACTATCACACTTTTGATCTTCTACTTTAGTACCTTGATATTCGGCTGTAAATTTATTTTCTTTCTTTTTTACTTCAACAATTGTACATTTATCTAATGATTTACCATCTCTTGGATCTGTTATTTTGTTTAAATAATCCTGGTTTACCAATGTTCCAACAGAAATAGAACCCGAAACGTTTTCATTAAGTCCCTCAAACAAATACTCGTTTGCTGTGAAGTATTCTACTGCAGCAGTCTCTATTTGTCCTTTTACTTGCTGCCATGCTTCTTCTTTCTTTTTATTACTTGTATTTATCAGGCTTACTACTGCTATTCCTAATATTGATAACATTAATGCTATTGTAACTAATAGTTCTATTAGCGTGAATCCATTTCTTTTTTTCATACACTCAACTTCCTCTTTATTTATTTTAGTATATTACTTAATTAGTATACTATTCTAAGATAATTTTGTCAAGTTTACAATTTATTTATATAATTACACTTTATTTACAAAAAAAAAACGACATATCTTGCCGCTTTTTACTCTCCGTCCATAATATCTTCTACTTTTGAAATTGCATCATATAAAGATATTTCTTCAAACTCATCTTTTTTTCTTTGTTTTATTTCTACTATTTGATCATTTATTTTATTGCCTACCGTAATTCTAATTGGAATACCAATTAAGTCCATATCATTAAACTTAACTCCAACCCTTTCTTCTCTATCATCTAATATTGTTGAAACACCTTGTTTTCGTAAGTTTTCATACAAATATAATGCAGCATCCATTTGAGCATCATCTTCAGTGTTAACAACTACTATAGCTACCTTAAATGGAGCTATTTCAAGTGGCCAAATGATTCCTTTTTCATCGTTATTTTGCTCTACAACAGATGCCATACATCTTCCAATTCCAATACCATAACATCCCATCCAAACAGGTGTGTTTTCGTTGTCTTTGTTTAAGTATGTTAATCCTAAACTTTCAGAATATTTAGTTCCTAACTTAAATGTGTTACCTATTTCTATACCGTTTTTAAAAGTAAGAGGCTTACCACACTTAGGACAACAATCATTTTCAGTAATTGATCTTATATCTTCTATCATTAAATAATTGAAGTCTTCTAAATTAACGTTTTTATAATGATAGTCAGTTTTATTAGCTCCCACTATAAAGTTTTTTAATTCTGCAACCTCTTTGTCCATAATGACCGGAATAGAAAGCCCAATAGGACCTGCAAAACCTAACTTAGCACCAGTTACTTCTTCTACTTCCTCTTTTGACGCTAAAGAAAGATCATTTACTTTCAAAGCTTTCTTTAATTTAGCTTCATTAACTTCCATATCGCCTTTAACTAGTGCCGCATAAAATTTGTCATCCGCTTTATATATAAGTGTTTTAACAAACATGCTAGGATCTTCCTCTAAAAACTTAGATACCTCATCTATTGTTCCTGCATCTGGCGTTTTAACAAGTTCTCTTATCTTTATATCATCGTCACTTTTTTTAGTTAATAAAGTGCATTTTGCAACATCACTATTAGCTGCATAACCACAACTATCACATATAACTAATTTATCTTCACCAATAGGAGTAATTGCTTGAAATTCCTCAGATAATAAACCTCCCATTGCACCAGTATCAGATTTTACTATCTTATAATTAATCCCTAGTCTTGTAAAAATCTTTTTATACGCATTATACATATTATTATAAGAATCATTAAGCCCTTTTTCATCCATATCAAAAGAATATGCATCTTTCATTAAAAACTCTCTTACCCTTATAAGGCCATACCTACTTCTTGGTTCATCTCTAAATTTATCTTGAATCTGATAAATACTAAATGGTAAGTCTTTATATGATTTAACTTTAGCTTGCGCTGCTATCGTAAATAATTCTTCATGAGTAGGTGCTAAAACGTATGGCTTATCAAATCTATCCTTTAAAGAGAACATATCTCTACCAAAAGCATCACGTCTTTTAGATAACACATAAACTTCTTCATTTATTAAAGCTGGCATTAAAAGTTCCCCAGCATTAACATTTTCCATTTCTTCTCTTATTATTTTTTCTATGTTTTTCATTACTTTATATCCTAGTGGTAAATACATATAAACACCACTAGAAGTTTTCTTTATCATTCCACTTCTAGTTAATAAATTACCACTTATAGATTCTTCATCTTTTGCATTTTCCCTTAACGTATAAAAATAACTACTTTTTAATTTCATAATAACTCCCATCTTTCAAAATAAAGTATATAATAAATAAAATATTTATGCAAGAAAAAAGGTTCTATTTTCTAGAACCCATTTTGTATGATTTGCCTTCTTTTTCTTTGAATCCATTAATGTATGAACTTATTCTTGCAAATTGTTGCTCATTAACGTATAGTTTTTCTAAATTTTTACTTGGTGCTTCTAAAAGACCATTTGCAACTTGCTGCATAAGCATATTATCAAACTCTTGCATTAATTCAAACGCCTTTATTTCATTATCTTTATCTTCTTCAGCTAGTAAAGATACTTTACGACTAACATAATCTTTTTCCAAAGCTTTTCTAGAAATATATGGTAACTCCACGTTATCATTAATGTTATCTTTTAAAGTTTCAAAAAATAATATTTCATCTTCAACTTTTACCACAGGAATGCTTTCTAAATATTTCAATGCATCTTCTTGATTGTTTGAAATATTATTATCCCTTGCTTTTTGTTCCATGCAAAATAATCCCATAACCAAAACCTCCTAATTTATTATTTTAATTTTTCTTCTAAAGCTTTAAGCTTGTTTTCCTCATCTTTTAGTTTTTCTCTTTCTGAGTTAACTATTTTTTCTGGAGCATTCTTAACATATCCTTCGTTTGAAAGTAATTTTTTTCTTCTTTCAATACTTGATATTAAGCTTTCTTTTTCCTTTTCTAAAGCTTCTTTTTCTTCCCTAGTACTTTTTATTCCTTGATAGCATAACACGATACTTCCATATGGGAATAATGCAGTACTTTCCGTTGCTCCTTCAAATGAAGATAATATAATATCACACTTTAATTGCCTTGTCAATATTTCAGCATTTTTATCAATTATATCTTTATATTCTTCTTCAAACTTATTAATAAGACCAAATCCCTTTGGAATGTTATTATCAGCTTTTAAATTTCTTAATTTAGAAATCACTTCTATTAAAATATCAATTTCTTTTTCATCTTCCTTATATATCATATCCTTATTATATTTAGGATAACTTGATAATATTATGTTTTCGCTATCTTTAACCGGTAATGAATTATATATTTCATCAGTTACATAAGGCATGAATGGATGAAGCATTTTTATAATATCCGTTAAAACCAAAATCAAGCAAGACTTTGTAGATATATTATCACTTGATACCTTACTATATTCTATATATGTATCACAGAAATCTTCCCAAATGAACTTATAAAGTTCACTACCTACTACGTTAAAGTCATATTTATCCATATTTTTTCTTACGCTTTTAATTGTTTTATTAAGTTTCGTTAAAATCCATTTATCACTAGAAGTTAAGTTAGATAAATCGATTTTCTTTAAATCTTCCGTATTCATTAAAACATATCTTGATGCATTCCATATTTTGTTGATGAAATTCCATGTAGATTTAACTTTATCTTCATCATATCTTAAATCTTGACCAGGCGCTGAATTAGTTGTTATAAACCATCTAAGTGAGTCTGCTCCGTAATTATCTATAACATCCATAGGATCTACTCCATTACCTAGTGATTTAGACATCTTTCTTCCTTCTTTATCACGAATAAGACCATGTATTAAGCAGTCTTTAAATGGTCTTTTGCCTGTTAACTTAAGTGATTGAAATACCATTCTGCATACCCAGAAGAAAATAATATCATATCCTGTTACTAAAACGTCATTTGGAAAATATCTGTCTAAATCATCTGTCTTATTTGGCCATCCAAGCGTACTAAATGGCCATAAGGCTGATGAAAACCAAGTGTCTAAAACATCTTCATCACGCGTCCATCCTTCTTCTTTAGGAGATTCTTTTCCAACGTATACTTTATCACCCTTATACCAGGCTGGAATTTGATGTCCCCACCATAACTGTCTTGATATACACCAGTCATGACAATCACTCATCCAGTTAGTTAATATCTTTTCAAATCTTTCTGGAATAAAGTTAACTTTATTATCCTTATCTTTTTGATTTTCAAGTACGTTTTTAGATAATTCCTTCATGTTAACAAACCATTGTTTAGAAAGATAAGGCTCAACCATAACACCAGTTCTTTCAGAGTGTCCTACGCTATGAGTCATCTTTTCTATTTTAATAAGTAGCCCTTCTTCTTTTAAATCACGAATTAAAGCATCACGGCACTCAAATCTATCCATACCTGCATATTTACCGGCATTACTATTCATTGTAGCATCTTCATTCATAACTACTATTCTCTCTAAATTATGACGGTTACCAACTTCAAAGTCATTTGGATCATGTGCTGGAGTTATTTTAACAACCCCTGTACCAAACTCTATATCAGCATGAGGATCACCAACAATTGGAATTGGCTTATTAACGATAGGTAATATAACGTTTTTACCAATTAATTTATTATACCTATCATCATCAGGGTTAACTGCAACCGCAGTATCTCCAAACAATGTCTCTGGTCTTGTTGTTGCAACTTCTAGATATTTATCACTACCTTCTATAAAGTATTTAATGTGATAAAACGCACCAGGTATATCTTTATATATAACCTCTTCATTAGAAAGAGCTGTCTTTTGAACTGGATCCCAGTTTATTATTCTCTCTCCTCTATATATTATTCCTTCATTATAATACTTAACAAATACTTCGTTTACAGCGTCGTTTAATCCCTCATCAAGGGTAAAGCGCTCCCTTGAGTAATCAAGTGCAAGACCAAGTTTAGCCCACTGGCTTCTAATGGTTTTTGCATACTCATCCTTCCACTCCCAAGCTTTAGATAAGAACCCCTCACGTCCTAAATCACGCTTATTTATTCCTTCTTTTTTAAGTCTATCTACTACCTTTACTTCGGTTGCAATCGCTGCATGATCCATTCCTGGAAGCCATAAAGCATCATACCCGTCCATTTTCTTATAACGGATTATAATGTCTTGAAGTGTTGTATCCCAAGCATGCCCTAAATGTAATTTACCTGTTACATTTGGTGGTGGTATAACAATCGAAAAAGCTTCTTTTGTTAAATCACCTGCTTTAAAATAGTTATGTTTAACCCAGGATGCATATTTTCCTTCCTCTACTTTTATATGATCATATTTTTTATCTAACATATTCTTTTTCCTCCTTTTCATTTTTTAATAGCATATCATATGCACTTACAAATTCATCATATGATGTTATACTTTCATGATAACTTTTACCATCAACCATCATTCTCATATCAATTTTATCTTTTGAATTATTAAAAATATTACTTATGCACATAAACATATTTTCATTTATATTTTTAGGTGCAAATGTACAATACAAATTTCCAACTGTATATATAACAATGTATCCATTTTTCATAAGTGATAGGTTATCACACCACTTTATCTTTTTTGAATCACAATATGCTTTTAAAATTTCATCATGAACACTATCTCCTACACTTCTTATATATGGTTCATTTTCTGTTGGAGATATTATAATAACCTTATTTTCCATTTTGCAAAATTCCTTTCTTTCAAACAAAAAAATCATCCTTGTTAAAGGACGATTATAACCGCGGTACCACCTTAATTTATACTTAATAAGTATACTCTTAAACGCTTTAACGCAGCACACGTAATTATTTACTTGATTTCTATAATTAAGCTCGCAAGCTACCTTCACTTAACATTTATGTAATTTTACACCATACAATTACTCTCTTTAATAAATAGTTAAATTACTCCTCTTGGTCATCACTTTTTTAAAATATATTTTTAGTATAACAAATTCATCCGAATTTAACAAGTGTTTAGTCACACAAATCATAAATAGCCATACATTTATAATTTTTTCCACAATCCTCAACATTGCCGTACTTAGCAAAAGCACCTGTAGTTGTATCTTTAAATGAAATTTTTAACTTCATACCATCAGTATCAGCAGAATTTGAACCAGGATTTTCTACGTATGCTTCAATTTTACCATTTTTGCTAGTAGCTGATTTTTTATCGTTTGTGTTCACAATATTTCCAACTTCATTTCCAATAATTTTAGTTTGACTATTATCCTCATTTGTAAAATCTTTAGGCCAATACATAGTTCCATACTTACTTTTTATCCTAATAATTGTGTTTGATGTCTTAGGACCACTTTCTTGATACCACAAATTACCACTATCACAAGCCCCACTAGGCTTTACTTGCATGGCTTCGAAAGATGTACCATTAACTAAGTCATCATTTGCCTTACCAATTAAACTGCTTGAAGCAGAAAATTGAGCAAGTGCCGCTCCCAAAAATAATAAAAACGCAATTAAAAGTGTGTACAAAACGCTAGACACAGCAAATCCCTTGTTATTAAGCATAAATATCAGCTCCTATCTTCTTCTAATATGATAACATTTTTCAAAAGAAAAAACCATATTTTTTTACAAATATGGTTTCACATTAGACATTTATCCATATAATATAACAAAGGTGATAATATGCGTTTTAATAATTCGTTTTTAGGGGGCTTTTCCTGGGCATTAATACTTGTTATAGCATTTTGTTTTATAACTTTTTATCAAGCTATAATAGCACTTATACTATGTGCTAGATTTCAAGTTTTCTTGTTATTCATTGACATTTGTCTTTTGTTCTTTGGTATTTTCTGCCTCTTGTTCCATAAATAATTTATCAGTTGTAACTAAATAATTGCAAAGCCTTGCAACATCAATTGTTTTAGCCATTTCACTTTTAGTCAAATCAAGTTTATCTGGTATAAATAAATATATAAAGATAAGCATTTCCTCTTCCTTAGTAAGTGGGAATCTTTTTTTATATTCATGATATAATTCATTAAAATCATAATCAGCGAAGTTATTCTTATATAAATTTATAAAATCATATATAGGAAGACCTCTTTTAGCATTATTCCAGCTTATTAAAATGTTTTCATCATTTCTAATTAAATGGTGAACATCCAAATTGTTATGAAGAAGAACAATTCTTTTTTTACTTGTTTTCTCCATTTTCTTATACCAATCATCAAGTGTGTTTTTACTAAATTCAAGACAATTAAATATCATAGAGCAATTTCTAGCTAGCATATAAGAAGAAGGTGACATATAAATATTTGATTCTATTATATTCATAATATCATCATAATAATTATAAGTATTTACTATTTTATTAGATAAATATTCATATAATTCTTTGACCTCATCTACTGATATATCTTTATAATAAACGGTCTTATTATGTAAAAGAGCAGATGTTTTAATTAAATCACTCATCCTCTGCTCTTTTGGCATTTCTAAATCTTCTTCATACCTATAAATGTATACATCTTTATCTAAATATTCTAGTTTTGGTAAATACGAAAACCCTCTGGAATTAAGATAGTTATATATTTTAAGTGCATCATCTTTATTTTCTTTTACAACGTGTTTATTATCATTCTCATCTTTATATATGACTGCGTTCTTATAAAATTCATACTTTTTAGCTTTGGGACATATTTCTTTTATTTTTCTAAGAAGTAGTTCATTGTTCATTAGAAATCGGAATAATTATCTTAGTTCCCAAAACAATGTTATTTAAATCGTTATATTTTTCTAGTTCTTCTTTACTTACATTATATTTAGTAGTTATTTCATCTATTGTTTCTGTGTCTCTTACGATATGAACCTTATACGTAATATATTTTTCTTCTTTATCAAATAAACCTGTTTCTATCTTACTTGTAATATCACTTTCTCTTTCTTCAGGAACTTCTTTTTTTACTTCTTCTTTTACTTCTTTTTTAGCACTTTCTTCTCTTATTAAAGCATCTTCATTTTTGTTAGAAGTAATGACATTATCATTCATTAAATCATCATTCCTTTCCTCTTTATTTGGCATGATACTTTGTCTTTCCTCTTTTTTTATCTCAGCTGGCTTTTCTACCTTTTTCTTTTCATAAACTAAGTTATCTACTAATACATCTATATGAACTCTTAAAAATTCATCATTTATAATTTCGTAATAAAAATCATCAATATCAATAGTTACTTTTGAAGCATCATATTTTGAATCAAGAGTTATATCAAAAGGAATGCTTTCTTCAAATACTTCTTCATTTATGCTTATATCATTTATTCTGTATTTACCACTTACGGTAAAACTACCTACCACAGAATCACTATTTTCCATTTTTAAGTTATGTTCTAGTGCAATACTTGTTACCTCATAAATCTTAGGCGCTAAAGAAATATCTTTAACAAAAGGTATTATTTGTTTCATATCTTCATCTCCATTCAATAAAATGTATGCAAAAAAAAGAAGAAAATGTTAATTTTTCTTCCTTTTAAATAAATCATTATATATATCTATATAATTTTCAACTAAAATTATATCTATTTTATCTTTTACTTCTTTTGGGATATCACTTAAATCAGCCTCATTAAGTTTTGGAACAAACATCTTATTTACTCCTGCTTGATATGCTCCAAGAGATTTTTCCTTTAATCCACCTATTGGAAGAACCTTTCCGGTAAGTGTCATTTCACCTGTCATTGCAACAGTATTAGGCACACTTTTTTTAAGTAACATACTTATTATTGCAGTAGTAAGTGCTGTTCCTGCTGATGGACCATCCTTTGGAATACCACCTTCTATTGCATTTATATGGATGCAAGATGAATCAAATAGTTTTTCATCTATTTTTAAATCTTTCGCATGACTTTTAATATAGCCAAGTGCAATTGATACGCTTTCTTTCATAACATCCCCTAAGTTTCCGGTTAATTTAACAGGTTCTTTAGAAGGATACATAACAACTTCTATTGGTAAAACTGTTCCTCCATAACTTGTGTATGCAAGACCATTTACAACGCCTGGCGTGCTTTCTAATACCTTTGTATTTTCATACTTAGGTTTTCCAAGTAATTCTTCTAACTTTTTATCAGTTATTTTGATAGATATAGTATCTTTTTTATCTTCAAGCATCTTTTTAACTATTTTTCTAACTATCTTATTTATTACTCTTTCAAGTTCACGAACCCCAGCTTCCTTAGTGTAACATCTAATTATCTTAAATATTATCTCATCACTAAATTTTATACTGTTAGAATCAAGCTTATATTCTTCTAGAGCAAGTTTAATCAAATGTTCTTTTGCTATATGAAGTTTTTCGTATTCTGTATAACTTGATAAGTCAATTATTTCTAATCTATCTTTTAATTCATCTGGTATTTGAGCGATATAATTAGCAGTTAATATAAACATAATCTTAGATAAGTCATACGCTTCTTCAACATAGTTATCATAGAATTTATCATTTTGCTCTGGATCTAACACCTCAAGTAAGCTACTTGCTGGATCTCCCTTGATATCCTTAGTCATTTTATCTACTTCATCAATTAGAAATACCGGATTATTAGAACCACACTTTTTAAGTGCATTAATAATTCTTCCAGGATTAGCTCCCATATAAGTTCTTCTATGCCCTATTATTTCTGCTGGATCATTTACACCACCAACTGATATTTTAACAAATTTTCTATTCATCGCCTCAGCAACACTTTTTGCAAGAGATGTTTTACCAACTCCTGGAGGGCCTACTAAACATATAATAGGTGCCTTATTAGATACACTTCTTTCTTTAACTGCCAAATACTCGATAATTCTTTCCTTTATTTCAGTAAGACCATAATGAGATTTATCAAGTACTTCTTTTACCTTCTTTAAATCAGTATTATCTTTTGTATAAGTATTCCAAGGTAAATTAATTAAAACATCTATATAATTTCTTATTATTCCAATTTCAGGAGAAGCTTGAGGAGTAGATTCATATTTTTTTAGTTCTCTTTCTAACTTCTTAGTAATGTTTTTTGGACATTTTAACTTTTTTATTTTACCTCTTAACTCTTCTATCTCATCATCCTTAGATGAAATATCTCCAAGTTCTTCTTTAATTAATCTTATTTTTTCTCTTAGTATGTATTCTTTTTGACTTTTATCCATTTCTCTTTTTAGTTTAGTATCAAGTCTTTTTTCTATTTCATATACGTCTAATTCTTTTTGGATATCCTCTAAGTCCATCATAACCCTTGTATGAGGATTTACCGTATTTAATATTTCATATTTACGTTCAAAAGATGTTGGCATATAATTTGCAACAACGTCTGCCAATTTGCTTACCGTCTTTATTTCATCTATTACTGCTAGTATGCTATTAGATGAATAAGGAACTAAATTAATGTAGTTTTCAAGTTCAGTTTTAAGTTTTCTAACTAAAGCCTCTTCATCTGATAAATCCATTGCATATCTAGTAGGTGATGAAATAACTCCTGCAAAAACATCATCATAACCCTCATACGAAACATAGTTATTTATAACAGCACGTCTTTTTCCTTCAATAGTAACTCTAATACAACCATTAGGAAGCGTTGTTTTCTTAGTAATCTTACCAACTACTCCAAGTTTAGGTAATTTATTTATTTCTATTTTTTCTTCTAAAAAATTATTAGGAGATACTAAAAGTACGTATCCATCGTGGTTTTTACTTGCCAGCTCTATTATTTTAGTATCTAATTCATCTATTAAATCTATTTTAAGTTCAGCGTAAGGAAGAACTATTATCCCTCTTAAAAGTATTATTGGTAAATTGGTTTTTTCCACAAAACATTCCTCCTTAAATCAAATATAAATTTTTACTTTTTATTATAAACCATAGACTTTAAAAGTCAACAATATTAAGCTAATTTAACTAGTAATTTCTGGTAATAAAAGAAAATATGTAAAGAAAAAAACTAGTTTGTTAAAACTAGTTTTCTAAAATTAATTATTTCTTTAATATATCTAATACTTTTTGTACCTTTATATCATACTTAAGCATTTCAAGTCCGCCGAAAGCTTTAATGTATTCATCTTTATCCATACCGTGCTTCTTAGCTTTTTCTTCTGCGTCATGATTTGCTTCTTCATCTGTTGCATCAATCTTTTCTAATTCAATTATTTCATCGATTGCAAAACGAAGTTTAACTCTCTTTTCTGCTTCTTCATGCATTTGAGCCTTTAATGCTTCTTCTGATGAGTTAGTAAACTTATAGAATTGTTCTAAAGTAATACCTTGCATTTTTAATCTTTCAGCATATTGCTCTACCATTCTATCTAATTCTTCGTGAATTAATTCATGAGGAACTTCAACAGAAGTTTCTTTAAGTAATGCTTCAAATAATTCATCAACATATTTATTTTCAGCTTCATACTCTCTTTGTTCAGTCATTGTTTCTTTAACCTTTTTTTCTAAATCTTCTTTAGTTTTAACGTCTTCTAATCCTAAATCTAAAAAGAAATCTTCATCTAATTCTGGATAAACCTTAGTTTTAACTTCATGAACTAAAACCTTAAATACTACTGGTTTACCTTTTAATTCTTCAGCGTGGTAATCCTTAGGGAAAGTTACGTTAACGTCCTTTTTGTCTCCCTTTTTAACGCCTATCAAAGCTTCTTCAAAACCTGGTATAAATGAATTGCTACCTAATTCAAGTGCGTAGTTTTCAGCCTTACCACCTTCAAATGCTTTATCTCCATCAAAACCTTCAAAATCAATTATAACAGTATCACCATTTTCAGCTTTACCATCTTTAACAGTTAAGTCAGCATATTCTTTTCTCATTTTTTCTATTTCATTATCAACGTCTTTTTTAGTTACTTTAACTGAATCTTTTTTAACACCTAAATTTGTATATTTATTTATTTTAATTTCTGGTTTTGTAGTAAATGTAAATACGTATATAACTCCTGTTTCATCTGCTTTTTCTATACCAACTGTAGGCTGCATGATAGGCTCACCCTTAAATTCTTTTAAAGCCTTAACATATGCTTCATTCATGCATGAGTCAACAGCTTCAACAACGATTGATTGCTTTCCGTATTTTTGCTCATATATATTTCTTGGAGCTTTACCTGGTCTAAAACCATCTATTTTTACTTTCTTAATTATTTTCTTAAATGTTTCATCTAATTTCTTTTCCCAATCTTTACCAGTTATTTCAACTTTAACTTCATGGATATTTTTAGCTTTTTTTTCTTTCTTTTCTGCCATAAATATAATTCCTCCCTAAAACAATTAGTATTATAACTTATTTAAATATCTTTTACAAGTCTTTATTTTTGTATCGTGTAAAAGAAAAAGCAGCATTTAAGCTACTTTAACTATTTCTATATCAAAACTTCCGTTCGGAGATTCAACTGTTACCTTATCATTTACTTTTTTACCCATTACAGCCTTTGCAATTGGAGATTCATTAGATATTTTATTAGAGAAAGGATCAGCTTCATTAGTTCCAACTATCGTGTATTCTTCTTCCTCGTCATCATCATCGTATTTAACAGTTATAACAGAACCTACACACACCTTACCATCATTACTTCCTTCAATAATAGTTGCGTGCTCTAAAGTATATTCTATTTCTTTTATTCTATCCTCTAATCTACCTTGCATTTCTTTAGCTGCTGAATACTCAGCGTTTTCAGATAAATCACCTTGTGCTCTTGCCTCTTTTAAATCTTTAATGATTTGTGGGCGTTTAACAGTTTTAGCTTCATTTAATTCTTCTTCTAATTTCAAAAAACCTTCACTAGTTAAATAAATTTCTTTTTCTTTTCCCATTTAAAATCACCTCTAAATATTAAACTGCGTATCATAATACTACAAAAATGATGTTTTGTCAATCTAAAAAGTTGACACGTAATAGATCATTTTTAGAAACCTTAACAGGACAATTTATTCTAACTATTTCTCTTGGATGACAAGCTTTATCTATCTTGTTTCCATCAATATCAGTTAAAGTTTCTATTATAAACGAATAATCATCTTTTCTTGGTCCAAAAATAGTCACCTTATCAAATGGCTTAAAGTAATTTCTTTGCTCTATTATAGCTTCTTTTTTTTCTTCGTCATAGTCTAATACTATTCCTAAAAAATCTTGATTAGAATCTTCTTGTCTATTTTTATAGTATTGTTCATCTTTTGTGGGCATTTTATTAAAAAACTGCGGTGCAACTTCTCTGTTAGCAACACGATATAATATTTTTCTTGCATTTTCTATATAATTTTGATTTATATTACCACTTAAATACATATCAATTAACTTTCTGTAAACTGATATTAAGCTTGAAGTATAATAAACAGATCTCATTCTTCCTTCTAGCTTAAATGATGTAACACCTATTTCTATCATATCTTTTACATAGTTAAATAAAGATAAGTCTTTTGGTGCTATTGAAAAATTATCCCCGTCAGATACTACTTTATTATCACCAATTAAATTAAAGTTAAACCTGCATACCTGACAACATCCACCTCTATTAGCATCTCTATTTGTAAAGTAATTGGAAAGTACGCATCTACCTGAAATATTAGTGCACATCGCTCCATGAATAAAACACTCTACCTCGCATCCTACATTTTCTATTATATCTTTAATATCTTCTTTAGAGCATTCACGTGCTAAAACAATTCTAGATACTCCATGACTTACGTAGTATTTAGCAGCATCTTTATTTAAGATAGATGCCTGGGTACTTAAATGAAGCTCTAGTTTAAGATTGTTTTTATGTGCAATATCAATAACTAAAGGGTCACTAAATATTACCGCATCGGCTCCTATTTTATCTAACTCTTTTAAATAATCTTCAAAACCATTTACATCATTATTATGAAAAACTATGTTAACCGTTACGTAAACCTTTACGCCATGCTCATGAGCAAACTTTACACCCTCTTTAATTTCTTTTAATGTAAAGTTTTTAGCATTTGCACGTAAACTATAATTTACACCACCTAAATAAACAGCATCCGCCCCATACAAAACGGCCCATTTTAACTTTTCTAAATCACCTGCAGGAGCAAGTAGTTCTATTTTTTTATCTTTCATCTTTCTTCACCCTGTAAATAGTTTCTTTATTAATAAACCCATAATTAGCGTTATATGTATCATTAATCCAGTCATTCTTATCTTTCTTATTATTTATAAATATTTCTAATACTTTTTTTACATCACCAAGCATAAAGCCATCTACTATTTTATAGTCTACATCTATATCAAAAGAAAGTAAGTTAAGTACTTTATCTCCTAATATGTGTGTTCCGAAATTATCTTCTATAATCTTATAGATATTATTACTATTTTTTTCACTAATTTCATAAATAGATGAGGTGTCATTTATATTAAAGTACTCTTTATAATTACTTATAAGTTTTCTTTTAGAAGTAGATAAATGAGGATATCCAAAGACTTGTTTAAATAAAGTTGACTTAGTATTTTTCTTTATATCATTTATTTCACTAAGTGTTATATCATTAGTTAAAACCGTTCCATAAACACCATTATTATAATAATGATTAATAGCATAAAAGCTATTATTAAGATGCATTTGATCAAGAATAACATTAGTCTTTATGTCATATGTTAAAGCCGCTATATCGCCCACTATAATGCCATTTATACCTAAGTCATCTACTTCCTTTAATTTCATTTTATAATCTTCTAACTCATCATTAAATATAACTCTATTAAAACTTACAAATATTTCTTTTTTCTTTAAATCATCTTTTATCTTTTTTATTTCATCTATATTAAATGTTTTACCAAACAAAAAAGAATACTTATCTATACCAAGTATGTATCCGTCTGCTTCATAAGATAATTCTTTTACGTCATTTATTTTTAAAAGTATTTTACTCATCTTTCTTCTTCCTTCTTCTAGATATTGCAACACCATCACCTATCTCAAAGAACCTTGTTTTAAATTCCTCATTATCCTTTAAAAAATTAATGTATCTTTCAAGTTTGGTAATAAGTTGTCTTAAGTTTCTAGACATCTTTGTTTTATCTGAATACGTAAGTCCGTGAAAATTAATGTTATCAGTTACAATAAAACCTTTTTTCTTTAAGTTCTTAGAAAATTTTTCAAAAAACTTTATGTACTGACTTTTAGCAGCATCAATAAATATAAGGTCAAATTCTTCATCTGTATTAAAAGCAAGTGCATCTGCTAAAATAAGGGTAATTCTATCTTCCAAATTAAATTCTTTTATGTTTTTAACGGCTTCTATGTATCTATCTTTATCTCTTTCTATCGTAGTTACACAAACATCACTAGAAGTAAGTGCCATGTTAATTGCAGAGTATCCAATTGCACTACCTATTTCAAGTATGTTCTTAACGTTATTTAATTTTATGAACTCAGTTAAAAACGTAATTCCATCTTTTTCCATTATAGGAATACCTTTTCTATCAGCATACTTTTCCATTTTTCTAATTAAAAATTCTTGATCCATTAATAACACCACCTAAATCTAACAACAATTATATAAAAAAAAGTGATAAAAATCAATTTAATATCACTTTAAAATTACGTTTTAAACGTTTTTTATTTGTACATTTGTCAAATCACTTCTAACTGCAAGTATAAATTCCTTTGATATATTATCTTTTACGTAGATTAATGAATTTATTGGAACAGTATGAAACATACCAGATGAATTAGTAACACTTGAAAAATCAAATGATGATAAATCCAAATTAATCAATTTTTTGCAGCTATGAAACATAAAATACATATTTGTAACATTCGATGTATCAAAGTTTGATAAATCAAGACTTGTCAGTAATAAATCATTCTTAAACATACTTTGCATATCAGTTACTTTTGAAGTATTAAAACTAGATAAGTTGATTTTTTCAAGTGATCTGCAATCTAAAAACATTTCAGTCATATTAGTTACATTTGACGTATCAAAACTAGATAAGTCTAATTCTTTGAGGGATGAACAGGATATAAATAATTTTTCCATATTAGTTATATTAGATGTATTAAAATTAGTTAAGATAAGTTTTTCCAAACCTTTACATCCACTAAACATACCATTCCAACTTCCAGAAGATGATATTTCAGTTACGTTTGATGTATCAAAATTAGATAAATCTAATTCCTTAAGAGCCTCACAACCCATAAACATAGCAATCATATTAATCGCACTTGAAGTATTAAAGTTTGAAACATCTAAAGATTTTAATTTAACACAGTTTGCAAACATACCATAATAATTTCCACCAAAAATTGTAACATTTGATGTATCGAATCCCGAAACATCTACTGATATTAAATTAGAATTACCAACAAACATGCCGCCCATATTAGTTACATTTGATGTATTAAAATTACTCAAATCCAGTGTTGATACATTTTTACAATAGGCAAACATACCATTCATATCAGTTGCTTTCGATGTATTAAAATTTGAAACATCTATTTCTTGCAAACTTTGGCACGTATAAAACATTCGAGCAAAATTTATCACATTTGATGTGTCAAATGATTTTAAATTAATCTTCTGTATTTTTAAAGAATCAAAAAACATTAAATGCATATCAGTTACCTTTGTTGTATTAAACGAACCTAAATCAAGAGTTTCAAGCATATGACAGCCTTGAAACATTTGAGACATACTAGTTACATTTGACGTGTTAAAATTGTTTATTCCTGATAAAGTTGCTAAATTTTCACAATTATTAAACATACTGTTCATATTCACTGTGTTCGATGTATCAAAATATTTATCAAAATTAATAGATGCTAAATTATTAAAACTTCTAAATAGATTAGATGAATTACTTGGCGTATTAACTTTTCCTATACCACCTATATATAGTTCATATAACCCATTTCCATCAGAATCTTTATATGATGCTATTACTGTTCCGTTTTTCGACGCTGATGCATCCCATGAGCCTATTGCATCTTCTATAACATCAAGTGTTGGTCTAAACTCTATACTTTCTATTTTCTCTTTTTTTAATGTTCCATTAAAAAACGTTGATGTTGAAGCAATATTACTTCCGCTTGCAAGTATGCTTTCTGGTTTTATAAAATTAAATTTTAAGATAGTATCTAAGTTTGTATTATCAGGTAATGTTGTTATGTTATTTTTATATTTTATTTTTACTATAAATTCTTTTTCTTCTCCTGGATTTATTAATTCTTTTAAACCTATTCCTTCTAATACATACTCTGTATTACTATTATTTTTTGCCTCTTCTTCTATACTATCTATCCACATGGAGACAGTTCCACTATTTTGTACTTTTACTTTATATGAAATTGTTGAATTTACTTGTGTTAATTTAGTTCCTATTGTTATAGTATCCTTACTATACTTACTTGTATAGTTTTCTACTGCTAGGTTAGTTGTTTCATAAAGTGATACATCTGTTATTCTTATGTCAGATTCTACTCTAAAACTAGCTTCTCCGCTTATCTTTAAATCACTATTAAGGGCTGCATAACCAACCGACAAACATAATGTAAAACAAGTAAATAGTAAAAACAACATTAATCCAGTTCTATTTTTTACATCTTTTTTATACCTTATATTCTTTTTCATATGAACACCTTATGCTTACTTTCTACTTGTTTATAATATCATATACCCCCCCCCCGGATGTCAAGTCTGCATATTTGTGTAAAACAAAATTAACATTTCAATACATACTCTTCTTACAAAAAAACAAGTCTTTTTTAAGACCTGTTATTTAAGTAAGAAATCAATTAATACTGGACCTAATATAATAAGTAATATAAGCGGTATAAAAAACAATACTGAAAAAATACTTATCTTATTTGGAATTTTATTAATTTGAGCTTTAATATCCATAATTTGTTTATCTTTTAGAAAGTCTAATTGGTTATACATAGTTTCTATTATACTATTACCAAAGAGATTAGATTGTTCCATGTTTAAAATAATATTATTGATTGTTAAGCTAGGTATTCGTGCGCTCATAACTGATAAACTTTCTGTTAATGATTTACCAAAGTTAACTTGTTTTATAGTTTCTTTAAATTCACTAGATATTTCAGAGTCTATGTACTTGCAAGCCATTTTAATTGCGTTTTCCAAGTTTCTACCAGACTCTAGTGCAAGCGTTAATACTTCAAAATAATAATATGCCTCGTTATCTAGTTTTCTCTCCCTTTTCTTAAGAGGTTTATCTATCATAAAGTAGCCTACTAATATATACCATAAAACAGTTGCAACTGGTGCGATTAACGCCCCAAAATCAGCGAATATAAATAATACTACGAAAACTATCATTGATGTAAATAATCTAAAATTCATAAAATATTCAGTAGTAAATTTCTTAGATACCCCAAACTGATTTATTTTTGCATCTATTTTTTTAATGTCTTTTTCTCTATAAATGCGGTTTATAAATGATTTTTTATTTTTCATTAGTTAAACCTCACTTTCATTATCTTATTTACTATATAAGCATATAGTCCGTATATTAAAAGTATTAAGAACAATAATATATTTCCTAAATTAGTATTAAATAATGGCATAAAATAGCTTGGATTTAATATTGTTATTATTCCAACAAACAAAAAAGGCATTATAAGAAGAATCTTACTAATCATAGTAGCACTTGATGTTAGTGACTTCATTTCTTGTTTTAATTTTCTTTTACTAAATAGCATTTTTTCTATAGAAGAAAATACTTTTATTATATTACCACCTGTTTTATTTAAAATACTAAGTGATGATGTTATGTAACTTACTTCTTCTGATTCAACACGTTTTGAAAAACGTTCAAAAACAACATCTAAAGAAAGCCCATAACTTATTTCTAAGTGCATCTTTTTAAATTCCTGAGCGATAGGTCCTTTAAGTTCTTTTGATACTATCTCGATTGCTTGCATCGTGCTTCTTCCAGATCTAAACGCATTATTCATAATTATAATAGCGTTTAATAAGTCTTGCTCAATTTGTTTTTTCTTTACGTAATCATAAAACTTAAAATATATATCTATCAAGAAAAATCCAAGTAATGCTGATACCATAATATCTAAAATACTAGGAAATGTGCCCTCAATTATTCTTGCAAATGTTATTATTAAAATAAATGCTATACAAATGTAGAACTTATTACTTACATAATCCATTGCACATACATCTTTATCATTCTCATACGTTATGTACTTGTTAAATTTAAGTGAATACTTCTTTAGGAATACTGATTTTTTAAGTACTTTAGTTAGTTTTGCAACCATTTTTTTATATTCGTTTGCTAAAAGGTCAAAAAATGAAATAGAATCATCTTTAATTGATGAAATACTATATTTAGCTATTCTTTTTTCCAATTTTAAACTATTATTATAAATAATAAGATAAAATATTACTATTGCAAGTAAAATCATTACTACTGTTTGAACAATAAATATATTCATTTTTATTCACCTTCTTTACTTTTTAAAATTAAATATATCGTCTAAATCATTAATTCCTCTACTCTTTATCTTCTTATAAACGGTTGGAACACGTTTTTTAAGGTCAAATGCTCCGTCTACTTCACCATTTTCTGTAAGACCAGTTTGTTTAAAATTAAATATCTCTTTTAATACAATCATATCATCTTTAAAGCCATCTACTTCACAAATTGAAGTTACTTTTCTTCTTCCATCTGATAATCTTGATACGTTAACTACTATATCAATTGCGTTTTCTATGTATTCACGAATTGCCTTAATAGGTATTTCCATACCTGCCATTAAAACCATTGTTTCTAACCTGTTTAGTGCCTCAAGTGGACTATTAGCATGCATTGTAGTAAGAGAACCATCATGTCCTGTATTCATTGCCTGAAGCATATCAAAAGCTTCTTTACCACGAACTTCACCAACTATTATTCTATCAGGCCTCATACGTAGTGAATTAATTACTAAATCACGAATGGTAACTTCTCCAGTTCCTTCATAGTTAACTAATCTTGTCTCTAGGCTTATTACGTGGGATTGGTTAAGTTTTAACTCTGCTGCATCTTCTATTGTTATAATACGTTCGTGATCTCCGATAAAGGATGATAACGCATTTAATAATGTTGTTTTACCTGCTCCAGTACCACCACATATTATGATGTTTAGTTTTGCTTTTACAGCTGCATCTAAAAATCTTGCCATGTAAGGCGTCATAGCACCAGTTCTTAAAAAGTCATCTATTTTTTCCATATCACGTCTAAATTTTCTTATTGTAACAACAGGTCCCTTAAGCGATAAAGGAGGTATTACAGCATTTAGTCTTGAACCATCTTCTAATCTTGCGTCTACCATAGGGTTTGCTGTATCAATCGTTCTTCCAAGTGGTTGAACTATTTTTTGAACGGTTCTTATTATATGTTCATCATTAATAAATGATACAGAGTCATCTTTACTTATTTGACCATCTATTTCAACGTATACTTCGTTTTTACCATTGACCATTATCTCGGTAATGTTAGGATCTTCAAGTAATTCTGTAATCGGACCATAACCATTTATTTCATTATCAATTAAGTTAAATATATGACTACGCTCTAAGTTAGTTAAATCATATCCTAATAATGCTTTATCTATTTCATCGTTTATGTATTCATGTAAAAGCTTATTATTAGGTACTTTATCATCTATTAAATTAGAAATTATTGTATTTCTTAAACTATCAAGTAATTCTTTATCCTTAAATATATCATAGTCTTTAACTGGTTTAACAGATACTTTTTCTTCTTTTACGTCAAAGGCTTTCATTAAATTAGGCATCTTTTTTTACCTCCTTTTTAACTGGCTTTGCATCTAAAAGGGCACTAGCAAGTTTAGTAAGTTTCATAATATCACCTTTCCTGCTTAACCTTATTTTTTTATCAAGAGTTAATATTTTTCCATCTATTACATATTTATCAATGTCTTTTATGTAAAATGATCTATCTATCGTATAGTCAATGTTATGTTTTATTATGTTTTTAACATCAAATAGCGAAAAATAATCTTTACCAGTATCTTTAGATGAGTTAAATACCACTTTATAGTTTTCTTTTTCAGTATCTTTAAATATTGCAACCATACTTCTTGCGTTTTTTAAATCGACCGGATCATTAGTTACCATAAATAAGGTATTATCACTTTTATCTAATGCACTAAGTGATATTGGGCTAATGTTATGTGATGTATCAATTAATATAACGTCATATTTATACATTGCAGACATTATGATTAAATCAATATATTTAGAATCTACCTTTAAAGCACATCTAGGATCCTTAGGCGCTGCTAAAACATCTATTTTATCGTTATATTTAGATACATAATTTTCTATTCCATCAAATCTGTTATTACCCATATCATCAACAACGTTATATATTGTTTTATTAACGTCAACATTTAAACTAGTAGCTATACCACCACTATTTAAATCTAAATCCATAATTAATACTTTTTTATCCATTAAACTATAAATACCCGCTAAATTAATTAACGTGGTAGTTTTTCCAACCCCACCTTTACAAGAAAATATAGTTATTATTTTTGCTGCATCTTTTTTCATTAGCTTACCTTCTTTTCTATTATTTTTTTATCATCTTTGATGTATCCTTTTAAAGAGGACTTTTCATTATATATTTCTTTACCTACTATAGAGCCAAAAAAGCCTTTAGTAGATTTAGATAAAGTAACTGATATTTCTTTTGTTTCATTATTAATGTTGATTTCATAAGAATCAATATCAGAATCATTTTGATATATTAAATCAACCATATTATCATAGGGCTCTTCATCTATGTGTTTTAACCCGTAATTTATTACTTGCTTATTTAAGTTATCTAATCTTCTTTCGTTATACTTTGCAAATGATACATCTACCACAAACGTTCCCATCATTATAAAAACAGGAACAAATATGACAAATATAGCAAGACTTTGCCCCCTGTTATTAAGTTTGCTCATTTTTAACCACCCTAGTTACTTCTACATCAAATACTTTATTTATAATATATGATAATCCTGGCGTTATTGGCTTTATTTTTTTAGATACCGTAATATTTGCATAATCACCTTTTATATCAAGCAAAACCTTAACATCCTTATTATCCATTTTACTATTAATTTCTTCTAGAGTATTACCTGATTCATAAAAGGTTACTATATCATCCGTCTTACTTTCTAAATCGCTTTTAACAGATATTACCCTTCCAAAGTCTATAATGCAAAACATAAGCATTAAAGTAATAGGTAAAATAATAACAAATTCAACTAACGCTTGTCCCTTACTATTCTTCATATTAATCGTCCCCTATTATCGCTTTTAATTATATCAAAAAAAATAGAAAATAACAATTAGTTATTTTCATTTATAATTACTTTATAATATTTTTTGTTTCTTATTGTTTTTGCAACCAATAGTTTTTGCGTTAGAAACTTTTTCTAAGTCATAAAATTCTACGTTACAATTTTTATATATTTGTACTACATCTTCTTTTGTTACCCCTTCTTTATACCACTCAAAGTATTTACTATATAAATTATGTTTCTTAAATAACCTTATTCTACCAGATATAGTAAATAAATTTATAACATCAGAAGAATCACTACTTAAATTAGTATCTACTCTTTTAAAACCTAATCTCTCAATATTTAAAACGTCATCTAAAATACGAACACTTTTAAAAGAAGCCGGAGCTATATTGTTATCCTTTTCAATGTAGTCAGTTAAGTATGATAAAACTTTAAATGCATCTTCTTTTGTCATGCCACTTGGTAATTTAAAAGGTTTATAAGGCCAATCAACCACTTCTATATTTGCCTTAGAACTATAAGGTAATCCAATTCTATTAAACTCCATAAAATATAACCTGTATAAATCTTTATCATCTATTTTATGGTCTTCTAATTCTGCATCAAATTCAAAATTTCTTTTCTTGCTATCTATGTACATATTAAACTCCTTCAAGTATTAATTAGTTGTTGTTTTTAAATATTGTGTATCCAACAAGTCCAACTATAATAACTAACATACCAATAATAATTACTCCGTTATTGTTAGCTCCTTCTGCGTTTTTCACAATGGACATGGTTAAAAAATAATCTGAGCAGTGAGATATATCAAACGTTACGTAGCCGCCTGATACCATAATGTTAGATTTTACAGTTTCTATTTTACCCGTTTCATCATTATAGTAATAAAGATTAAGTCTATCTCCATCTTTGAAACTATTAACTGGTAGCTTTATGGTTGCATCACTTGGAAGATCACCATGATAATTAAATGAAACAAAATCCTTATTTTGATTTTTATCAGTTAATTTATTTATCTTTTTTTCAAATAAAGACTTGTTTTTTATTCCCATATCAAACTCAAAGCCTTTTTTCTCATAACTATTTTTATCAAAGCTCCAAGAGTATAAAAACTTACCATTTTCCGAAAATGTAAATATTACTTTGTCTTTTGTTTCTATTTTATTTACCTTATTTTCAGCACTGATACTGCTTACGTGCAAAATAAAGACTAAAAAAGCAAGTAGTATAACAGATATTTTTTTCATAAGCGTATCACTTCCTTTATTAAATAAAGCTTAATATTGAAATAATAATGTTATATATCATCATAACTAAAACACTAGCTGTAAAGTTATTAGTTTTATAGTAATAGCTAGATAATAACATCATTGAAAATAAATAGCATAAAGATGTTATTATACTAGTAAAACTAAGTGAGGTATAAGCTACGTTAAAGAAAAAGTAAAAAACTGAAGAAAACATTATAAACATCCATTTATTATCAATTATATCTCTTACTGATTTTCTAAATATAACGCCTTCAATAACTGGATAATAAAGTGATGTTAAAAACATTAAAACAATTGGTGATTTTTTAAACATAGAAAGCAGTGAATAATCATTTTCTGAAGTTTGTTTTATATCAAATATCATACCTATTAATGCATTTGTTACTAGCATAATAACAAATATCAAGACAACGTTAGTTAATATTGAACTTAAATATTTTTTCTTATTTTCTTTGATATCCTTAAAGTCCCTTTTAAAAGTATTTCTATATAAATAAAGTATTAATAATGCAAATAGCATGTAAAGTAAAACAACAAGCCATTTAACACCTGATAAAAACTTCATAACATAAGGGAATATAAAATAAAGTATAATTATCATTATTGACCTTAAGTTATTTTTATTTTCTTTATTTTTTTCCATAACAAAGACCTCCTATAATTAATTTAATTTTACCAAATTAAGATTATTTTTGCAACAAAAGAAAAAGCACTTGTAAACAAGTGCTTACTGGTTAATTATAACCATCTAAATAGCCATCTCCATCTGCTCATAAGTAAAGCCTCCTTTCTAAAATATTTTTCTACTACACTAAGATATCTAACGTATCTTCTTATACTTTAAATATATCATTAATACTTAAAAAATACAATATACATTTAATATACGTAAAGCTTATTTACTATTATTTTTATTTATAATATACAAAATTAAAAAGATGATTATTATTATAAATACTATTATTATAATTCCGTTTTTATTAGGATTATTAGCAGCATTCATAACAATAGATAATATGCTTAAAACCCAAGATTTATACTTCACATAATCACCCCTTATTATTTTCGAGTAAGATTATATCAAATTTAAAATATAATGTTAAGTCTATTTTTTTAAGTAAAATAAAAAGATGCCTCATAAGTCATCATTTATTAGCTACGTTTTTTTTAAACGTATAAATAATTAATACAACAATTATAATTATCATTCCTATAATTACTATTCCACCATTTTCTTTACCTAATAAGGCTTCTCTTACAATAGATAAAATACCTATATTCTTCATCTATATAATCACTTCCCTTCACGCTTAAATTTAAAGCGGCTTTCTCATTATACCAAGATTTTAAAGCAAGAAAAGACTTAATTAAGAATTTTAATAACTTTTTAAAAAACTATGTAAAGTGACGTAAAAAGCTTTATAAAATTATGTTTTTAATTTATAATTAGCATGGTGATAATATGAAATTATTAATGGTATCCGACATACACGGAGATTTTAAATCTTTAGAAAAAGTACTTAAAAATGAGAGCTTTGATAGACTAGTTGTGTTGGGTGATTTGTTTTCATACGGCAAAATTATACTAGATTTAAATAATAATGAAATAATTAAGTTATTAAAAAAATATAAAGATAAGCTTATTTTAATAAGAGGAAATTGTGATTATTTTATAGATTATGAAAAAATAGGGTTATATGCTAACGACATAATTACAATAAGAGCGAATAATCATGATATAACACTTACTCATGGTAATAGATATTATAGAGGATTTATGCCAGATTTTCATGGAGATATATTTGCATCGGGTCACACGCATATTCCATCTATCATAAAAGAAAAAGATATGATATATATAAACCCAGGTAGTATTGGTCTTCCAAGATCAGGCAGTCAAAAGTCATACCTAGTATTTGACGATAATTATATAGAAATAAAAACAATAGATGGCGTATTAGAAAAAAGGATGAACATTTAACGTTCATCCTTTATGTATTTATAATATTCTTTTATGGTAGCTTTTATTTCTTTATAAACTATTTTGTTCATATGATGATCATTCATTGTAGTGCTTAGTAAGTCGTCTAAATCTTCTAATTTTATATACACGCATTCATAATTATGCTCTTTTTCCCATTCATCTAAATTCATATTATTTTTATTAGGTAAGTCATCTGTTCTTATTAAAAAATAGTTAAACTCCGTATATGTTACGTCTCCTTCTAAAGGAAAATTTCTATTATAATACTCTACCTTGTATATTAAAGGATAACTTTCTTTTAAAATAATACCTGTTTCTTCTTTTATCTCCCTTTTAAACATTCATCTATTGTTTCACCAGCTTCTAAATGCCCTCCGGGAAATTGATAATTACCATCGCACTTTCCTAATAGTATCTCATTTTTACTATTTATAATAAGACCCCTTGCACGGTATACGTATTTATTTATTTCTTCTTTTTTTACATTATCATTGTTATAAATTACTGTTTTCAAAAAACTCATCTCCTTTAGCTAGTTTTATTTCAATTGCAAGCGTTCCATACTTTTTTATATCAGATTGATTATAATATATTGACATATCACTAGGATTTGGAACATCTTCTTTTAAATATCCAATAGAAATTTTATTGTGATTTTTGTATAACTCTTCAAAATTTTCATAATGATATAAGTTGACAACTCTAACAAGAAGTTTCTCTTTAGTTTTTATATTTGTAAATTCTATTAAATCATCCTGCTTTATTTTCTTTCTTTTTTCATCATTTAAACGCATTTCAATTGTTTTTGTTTTATTTTTTATCTTTTTAAATGGATCATCTTGAAGTTTCATATAATATGTCATATTTTTCTCCTTATATCTTAAGTATATCATAATATAAAGAAAAAGCCCTTTATTAAAGGCTTTTTCGTAAAATTTCAAT
>UMKD01026999.1_pt1 | contig 74367 bp, 77 predicted proteins | sample 1966221 | NCBI WGS metagenome assembly UMKD01 (sample SAMEA4836167, study PRJEB28245) | human gut metagenome | biome: gut microbiome; material: fecal sample | place: Denmark | collected 2008
TACAAAGATCTGTATAACCTGATGCCGTCGGAACAGAAGATAAACTCGGCAAAATCAAACTACCCTATGGGAAAGGTTAACAACGCCAGCACCGACAACGGATGCACCAAGGTGGGCACGGGCAGCAACGGATATAAGCTGTGGGAGCCGGCAGACAAATGGAAAGGCGACTTTGCGCGAGGATATATGTATATGGCTACGGCATATCAGGACTTTACATGGTCGGGCACGCAGGCCCTGCAGATACTTCAGCAAGGAGACTACCCCACCCTGCGCGAATGGGCATACACCTTATATATAGAGTGGGCCAAGACCGACGGCGTTGACCAGACTGAAGTGGAGCGCAACAACGAAGTGTACAAGATTCAGGGCAACCGCAATCCGTTTGTAGACTTCCCCAACCTCATGGAATATATATGGGGCGACAGCATAGACTATGCCTTCGACCCGGAAAACACCGTAACGACATCTGACTATACTGACAATCCGGACGTTCCTACGGAAGAAACAATATATCAGGCAACATTCACATCAGAAACCGGCAGCTTCACGGCAAAGAACATAAGCGAACCATACAGCGGATTTGAGGTGTGGACAAGAGACACGAAATATGGATGGAAAGGCACAGGATATGCCAACAACAGGGCATACGCGGCAGAAGCAACGCTGACTTCTCCTGAAATAGACCTTACAGGATTCAGCGAGGCAACACTGACATTTAACCATGCAATAAACTTCTGCAAGTCGCCCGAAAGCACATTCAGCGTAGAAGTAATATGCGACGGAACTACAACCGCACTCGACGGAATAACATGGCCGGCAGGCAACAACTGGACGTTTATCGACTCGGGCGAGATATCGCTAAACAGCTATGCCGGAAAGAAAATCAGCATAGTGTTCCACTACAAGAGCAACGACTCGGAGGCCGGAACATGGGAAATAAAAAGAATGACGATAACAGGCAAAAGGACGACAACGGGAATAGACGGCACAACGGCAGACTGCACGCCGGACATGCAGAAGCCATACAAGGCATACACCGCTGACGGACAGAGAATAGCTTCGCCAAAAGACTATAAAGGAATAATGATTATCGTACAGGGCGGAAAGACCTGGAAGGTGATGAACAGATAATACTGAAGAAAAAGGCTTCCGGCCTGCGCAGCGTTGACAGTATCTTTTGTCTACGCGTGCGCAGGCCGGAAGAACAATAACGGACATCTAAACAGAAGTCCGAAAAAGCACAACGACAAGGACAAGACAAAGCATCAAAAAGAAAGGCACGAAAAAGTGTAAGGAAACTGCTCCTGTTTTATTTCAACCAGGCAAAACTAAACGCCAAAAGCGCAGACAGTGGAAGTAAAACCGCATGAATAAGTTTTAAATCATTAACCTATTGTTTTCACCCCGAAAACGGGCCACTTTTGAAGCAAAAACGGCCGCTTTTTTGAATGAAAACCAATGAGTTTTGAGCAACATCCGCACCACATACTCCAACGCAAGCAATAAACGGCAAGGAAAGAAATGAGAAACTTAACACGAAAACGGCAGCAAGAGCACAAAAATAACATGAAAACATATTGAGATGATGCAGAGACACGTAGGCATACTGCACAGCAATCCCCCAAAAAGCAAAAACACATACTATAGGAAAAAGACAAAAGGCAGAAAGCCTAGGGCATTTATGAAAAGGATATAAAAAAAAGAAAAAGGCCGGACAAACGGCGCCTGCCGTATATCCGACCTTATGATTATATTATCTAAGTTCTAATGTTCTGATTATTCAGCACTCTCGGGAGCCTTGTCGATAAGGTCCATGAACTGGTCGAGTTTCGGAGTGATGATAATCTGAGTGCGGCGGTTGCGCTGCTTGCCAACCTCAGTATCGTTAGATGTAACAGGGTTGAACTCGCCACGTCCACCGGCAGTGAGACGCTTCGGCTCTACGCCATACTGATTGATAAGAGCCTGAACAACGCTTGATGCACGGAGACAAGACAAATCCCAGTTGTTGCGGATGTTCTTCATCGCAGCTGAAGATGTGTTTACAGGCACGTTGTCGGTGTTACCCTCGATGAGCACATCGTAGTCCTTATAGTCCTTGATGATCTTTGCAATCTTGCTCAGAGTCTCGGCAGCACGGTCGTTGATCTCGTAGCTTCCGCTCTTGTAGAGCATGTTGTCGGCAAGAGAGATGTAAACAACACCCTTGAGCACCTGAACGTCAACCTCTTTCAGCTCTTCCTTGCTGAGCGAGCGTGTAAGGTTATTTGTGAGGATAAGGTTCAGAGAGTCGCTCTTGCTCTTAACCTCAACGAGGTGACGGATGTACTGGTTTGACTCGTTGATCTGGTCAACCAGCTTAGAGATGTTCACAGTTGTCTGGTTGCTTGCAGTAAGGCTCTTGTCGAGCGAGCTCTGCAGTGCCTCGTATGCGCTCTTAGTCTGAGCAAGCTGCTCCTCAAGACTTGTAACGCGCACCTTGCTTGCAGCAAGTTCAGAGTTAGCGTCAGAGAGTTTGCCTTGTGTTTCCTGATATTTATTTGTCAGTTCCTTGTTCTCAAGCTGGCAGTTTTCCAAGTCCTTTTTACTTACGCAGCTGCTCACCATGAAGCATCCTGCAACCAATGATACAATCAATAAATTCTTCTTCATCATAAATTTTCGTTTATTTTTAGGTTATAATTTGTTGCAAATTTACGTATAAGACGGATAAGTTGCGCTAAAGTTGAATGTCATTAGCATTATTTAACGCCAATAAGCGTGTAAAGTAAACAACCGTTAAACCGAAACAGCCATAAGGCACATATAAATTCAATGCACTCCACAGCCTTTTTACATGCCACGAGGTGCATTGAAAATCAGTTATTTAATCTTTTCCGGCAAGCCTGCAGCTGCTGACTTTCAGCAATACTGAAACTGGTTGACAAGCGGACATTTGGCTATCGTCGTAGACAGCCGGATAACCCATGTTCCGTATATCTGCCTAATATTCTGAGGCAAAAGATTAGCATCTCTCAAACCGGCGAGCAGGAGCCTTAATGGCTTGCCCGGATTTGGAAGAGAATCGTCTAACAAACCGGCACGGGCCAACTCACGGTTGGCTTCCATGTCGTTAATTTCATTCTTGCCTGCAAGCGACATATACTCGTCGAGACAAGTCTGAATAGCTGAGAAATTTTTAAAATCTATCATGATAACAAACTATAAATTGAGACTTCACAAATATAGTTCTTTATTTTCAGAAACAAAAATACGAGGCATTAAAAAAGCGTTACAATTTCATTTTTTAATTATTTTCAAGATAAAAATTACTTTTATTAACTAAATAAACAATATTTTATACTTTTTGTAATACATATTATTGAAAACAAAAACAATTTGTCATCAGGAAAGAGACAAAAAGAACATGAAGAATATATGGGAATGAAATCTGTTTCAATGTGAAACCCGAAGGAAACTGTCAGCATCAACAAGATAAAAGGAATAAAATAAAACAAAGCAAAATCAGCAGGCAAGATATGTTCTAAATGTTATATAAGCATATCGGTGTATTCTGCCGTCTTCTTGTTTTCTATTGTAGTATTGTTTGTCTTTCCATTAACAGTCCGCTATGACCAAGAAAATAAAAAGCGGAAATACAATCAACATAAAACTACAGCCTGCTGAATACTGATTACGGCTGTAGTTAAATGAATCATGACGTCATGGCATGGATGCCGGAAAGGCACAAGCCATGACGTCATGCATCAGAAGTCAAGTTCACGTGTAAGTATGCTCTCAAGCTGTTCGGCCGACAAGCGCAGGTGGAACTGTCCCTTTATGGCCACAGAAATGCGCCCGGTCTCTTCTGACACGACAATGGCTATGGCATCGCTGTCCTGCGATATGCCCATTGCAGCACGGTGGCGCAGTCCGAGTTCCTTCGGGATATCTATGCTGTGGCTCACGGGAAGGATACATCCCGCAGCCCTGATACGCTTCTTTGATATGACCATCGCACCGTCGTGCAGAGGCGAATTCTTGAAGAAGATGTTCTCTATAAGTCGCTGGTTTATGTTTGCGTCGATGATGTCGCCGGTTTCAACGATATCGTCGAGCGACGATATGCGCTCGATGACAATGAGCGCTCCGATGCGCGCCTTGCCCATGTTCATGCAAGCCATCACGACAGGCATTATCGACTCCATGTCCACCTTATCCTTATTGTCGCCCGAGACAAAGAGCCTTATTATTCCGTTCACGCGGCGGTGCGCACCAAGATTATACAAGAACTTGCGTATTTCTTCCTGAAACAATATTATTATGGCAATGACACCCACGCTTACCAGCTTGTCCATAATGCTTCCGAGCAGGCGCATCTCAAGGATCTGACTCACGAACAGCCAGACAACGATGAACACCATGATGCCGATAAACACGTTGAGCGAGCGCGACTCCTTCATCAGTCTGTAAATATAATACAGCATCAGGGCCACGCAAAATATATCGACAAAATCTTTTATGCCAAATTCAAACATACTTAAATACTTCTTTTACAATAGTAACAGCCTCAACACACGGCTTTACGTCGTGTACTCTCAGAATTGACGCACCCGAATTGATCATGGCAATGGTGTTGACAACCGATGTGCCGTTGAGCGAATGATCAGCATCAGTGCCGAGCAGACGCGCAATCATCGACTTGCGCGACACGCCTACAAGCAGCGGAAGATTAAACTCGCGCAACTTTCCCAAAGAGGCAAGCAGTTCATAGTTCTGCTCAAGCGTCTTGCCGAAGCCAAAGCCAGGGTCGAGAATCACGTCCTTAACACCAAGAGAATGGAGCGTCTGCACTTCATGAGCAAAGGCCTTCATCATGCTCATTATGTCGGGCTTGACCGACATGAGTATGTAAGGCACATCAAGACGGGCCACCATCCTGAACATCTCTGGACACTCACATCCGCCTTCGCCGACCTCATCTCCTGCTGTATAAGCCTCGCTTCCGCCGAAAGCGCCGTTGACGTTGCCTTCAGATACATCATTTATTATGCCAGCCCCAAACTCTTCAACGGCCATACGGGCCACTTCGGGCCTGAATGTGTCGACAGAAACGGGGGCATCGGGCTGCACGCTTCTTACGGCTTTCAAGGCCATGCGCATGCGTTCCATTTCTTCATCCTCGGTTACATGAGCCGCACCGGGACGCGTAGAGAAAGCCCCTACGTCGATAATCTTGCCGCCTTCGGCCATTATCTGGTCGGCCCTTGCAGCAATCTCAGCTTCAGTCTGCTTGCGGCTGCCGGCATAAAAAGAATCGGGAGTGGCATTGAGAATGCCCATAACACAAGGCTCTGACAAATCAATCAGTTGCCCGTTAACGTTCAATATATATGGAATAAAGCTTTTCACAATATAAATTAAAGAATAAAATTAATCTCAACAGATGGCAAAAATACTCATAAATATTGAGACTCTTTATATTTTTGACGTTTTTTATAAAGAATAAAAACAAGTCGGAAAATATATTTATATCCAAGCCGCCTGATTTGGGTTTAAACCTCAATGAGCCGACGGAACAGCCTTACACTTGCCGCTGAACTCAATTATGTCAAGACGTATTATGCCTACACGATGAAACGATTTTTCAGCGGCCTTAATTCCGGCTTCTTTATATTCAGGCGCCAACTTGTCTATCAGCAGTTGCAGTGCGTGCCTCTTTTCTTCATCATCAAGCGCCGTTACTGCGTGACATTTCATCACCACGCTTTCATATTCTGTAGTGAAGCGAGACGGCAACAGATTTGTATGGCCAACTATGCAGAACGACGCATTCTGATTGTGCGCCAAGGCCCTGAGTTTCTTTCCTTCAGGAGCGCAATGTATATAAAGACTGTGTTCGCCGTCCCAAACATAATTCAGCGGCAGGCCATAGGCTCCACCGTCATCAGCAACCATCGACAACACTCCATATTCGCTGTCTCTAATAAGCTGCAAGGCACGCTCTTCGTTGAGCAGGCGGTCCTGGCGGCGCACCGTTTCGTTTACGTATTTCATTTTATTCAAAAAGTTTCAGATTAGCATTTATAACAATATATCTTTTATTTCATCAATAATTTTTTCTGTATCAACAGAATCACAAAGGTAAGAAAATATGTGCAGAACAGATTATTATTTGGCCGCAAAATTGTCATGGTACGATTTTTTGATGTACTTTTGCACCCAATAAAACTATCACACATGGACATATCAGAATTATACAGAATCTTCACCGAGCATCCGCAGGTTACCACCGACAGCCGCGACTGCCCCAAAGGTTCTATTTTCTTTGCGCTGAAAGGCGAATCGTTCAACGGCAACGCCTTTGCAGCCAAGGCTCTCGAACAGGGCTGCTCGTATGCCGTTATCGACGAAAAAGAGTTTGCCGTTGAAGGCGACAACAGGTATATCCTTACCGAAGACTGTCTGACCACGCTGCAGCAGCTGGCCAACTACCACCGCCGCAAACTTGGAACTAAAATCATTGGAATAACCGGCACCAACGGCAAGACCACGACAAAGGAACTCGTGGCAACCGTATTGACCGAAAAATATAACGTGCTCTACACTCAGGGCAATTTCAACAACCACATCGGCGTGCCTAAGACGCTGCTGCGCCTCACGGCCGAAAACGATATTGCCGTGATAGAGATGGGAGCCAACCATCCGGGCGAAATCAAGACTTTGGTCAACATCGTCGAACCTGACTACGGCATAATAACCAACGTGGGCAAGGCTCACCTTAAAGGTTTCGGCTCGTTTGAAGGTGTGATACGCACCAAGGGTGAACTCTACGACTATCTGCGCGAGCACAACGGCACGGTGTTCATACACAACGAAAACGAGCATCTGCTGAAGATTTCAAGCGGACTGAACCTTATAAAATACGGCACCATGGACAGCGATGAACTTAGCGTATGCGGAGAGTTTCTGTCATGCGACCCGTTCCTCAACTTCAGATGGCGCCACTGCAAAGCCCAGTGGAACGAGGTAAGGACACACATGATTGGCAGCTACAACATATACAACATGCTCGCTGCAGCATGTATAGGTCTTTATTTCGACGTTACCGAGGAGCAGATATGCCATGCACTTGCCAACTATGTGCCTACCAACAACCGCTCGGAACTGGAGGTTACGGCAAACAACAAACTGATTATCGATGCATACAACGCCAACCCGACAAGCATGGAGGCTGCACTGAAGAACTTCAAAGAGATTAAGGCCGATCACAAGATGGCCATAATAGGCGCAATGAAGGAACTTGGCGAAGTGAGCGACGAGGAACATCAAAAGGTTGCAGACATGCTGAAAGCCTTAGATATCGAGCAGGTGTGGCTCGTTGGCGATGAGTTTAAATCTACTGACTGTACATTCCGCAAGTTCAACAACGTTGAAGAGGTTAAGCAAGCCATTGACGAGAACAAGCCTGAAGGTTTCTGCATACTCATCAAAGGCAGCAACTCTACAAAACTTTACGAGCTGAAAACGAAACTCTAAGAAGTGAAAAGATAAAAGTGAAAAGTGAAGAATCCATTAGCCATTGTATTAAAGCAAGATAGCTAATGGATTTTTCACTTTTATCTTTTCACTTTTAACCCAAATCTGGCATTAGTATTCGGCCGGGATTTTTGCTTTATATTGAGCGGATTTTCGTTAGATTTTTCGCAGGCATAGCGGGCTATGTCAAGAAAAAGCGAACAAAAAGACGCCAATAGAAACAAAAATACGGACTGAAAGCATGAATGCACGAAATAGATAAAGCTATATGCGGTCTAATGACTGATTTGGGTTTAACTTAATTCAGCATCAGGTTCATTTCTGCCCCTACGCCATCAAACAGAAATTCTGCCAGGCCGTTTATTGTCAGCTTCAAGGCATCTGCGTAAGGCTCATCCGTCTGGCGCACCTTCCCGTTCTTTATTACATAGTAGGCATTATTCATCGGAATGTCGCCATCGCCTTCAACCCTCAGCACCATATCTTTGTCTGGATTCAGTTCGGCATACAGTTCCAGAGCCTTCTTGGCGTTTATCACGCGCAACATGGCCTGAATGTTTTTGGCCTGCGGACGATATTCATCACCTGCCAGGCGTATGTCCTCGCGTATAACCTCATAGCCTTCTTCATCATGCAGAAGCACACAACGCTTTGCGCGCTGAATGCGGTCGAACTCTTCAAACGACGTAGCCATGGCATCTGCCGGTGGAGGCGTGCATGTCATCACACGGGCATAGCCGCATTTCTCATACCATTCATATAGCCATTCCTCGGCAGGAATAAGAGAAGCAAACACTATTTCCCTGTAATATACGCGGAAATGTGCCTGCCGCATAAGGTTGTTGCCTATGTCCTGACGGCGATATTCCGGCCGTGTGCTCACTCCGCTTACATATACAGTCTTCACCTCGCGTCCGTCATAAAGCATGGCGTAAGGCAATGTCTGCAGCGCTGCCACAACCTTTCCGTCTATCTGGCAGCACACGTTATACTCGCTGCGGTAGACACGCGAGAAATAAAGGTCGATAAACTTGTCTGGATCGTTGAACACCTGTTTCCATATCTCGCGCGTTTCTTCCTTTATGCGGTCCTGATCTTCAAAGGCAGCCAACGGATGTTTCTCCATTATCACGTTCTTCTCAAGCAGTATGTCGGGCTTATACGACAGCTTGGCGCGTCGCAGTCCTTCGTCGCCCATATCTTCCTCACGGTTGATGTAATAATACTGCTCGGGCAGATGCTTCACAAACTCCTGGTTTATTATCGTGAACGCTCCTTCATAGTTTACGTCGGCCTTCTCAACGCACACGTCAAACGTACACTGGTTTATCGGGCAGCCGAAGGTGAAGGCCACAAGCTTGTCGCCTACAAATATTGTTCCGCCAACAAGTCCCAGCCTATCCCATCTGTTAAACGCACGCGTCATTGAGCGCAGTTCCTCTGATAGGTCTTCATCGGGCACATCTCCGTTGTCATCTTTCGATGTGCGGCGCCACTGCCGTTCCAGTTCAAGGCATTGCGGAATAAGTTCTGGCGTAAGCTCGCGGTATCTGTAGTCAGGATAAAGGTTCTTAAACTTGTTTATGTGGTTGCGCTTGCTCTGCAGTTTCTTTCCCGAAAGGTTTATCAGCTTGTCGCGTGTGTAAATATAGTCGCTGAAGTCGCGGTCGGGCTTTATGTCGAACGTGTCGGGAAAATGTTCTTCAATGATGTCGCGCATATAGTTGCACACGCCAAGCATCAGGAACGGATGCCCCATGGCTATCGAGTCGTCGCGTATGGCACGTATCACGCTAACCGAACATTCATCACACGGCTCCACCTTGAATGTTCCGTCGTCCTGACGTTTCGGCCGGGGCACAGGCATCATGTAGGCCAGATGATGCCCCATGTAGAAACGGAACACCAGATAGTCGTCCACTATCGCAAACTGTGTGTTGTAAAGAAAGCGCCAGCTTATCAGGTTCGAGAACGACAGGTCGCAGTTTTGTCTTTCGCCCCAAAGCGTAAAACTCTGTATCAGTTCCTTGTCGTCTTCTGTTATATCCTTAAACTTTATCATAAAAATTGTCTGTGTTTCAATTGGCAAATTTATAAAAAATAGATGTAAACAACATCAATGCACCGATAAAAAATTCAGGTGCACAAACAGTCCTGAGCAGCAAAGGCAGGAGCTAAATGTCTGACTGTCATAAGATATACTTCACGACATGCTTCCGTTTTATTAACAAAGTTGACAGACATCGGCCAGCTTAAATCTGCATGACCAATGCCCGTCAACGTTACAAAACCCAAATCATCATCAGACCGAATATAGTTTTGTCCATTTTATGTATTTCTGCCTCCATCCGTCTTTTTAGTCTTTTCGTTTACACAGACCACTATGCCTGCGAAAAATCAAACGAAAATCAGCTCTACACAAGGCAGAAATACAGGCAGAATCATAACTCCAGATTTGGGTTAACACAATGAAAGTAAGCTTCTTAATGTTTATGGCAGCTTCACTCTACTGCATTACGGCATCTCTACTTCACTGCCCTCGCCTACCGTATATTGTGAGAACTGCTTGGTCTTTGCCTCGCGTGTCAGCACTGATGAGCGGAACACTCCTGTTGAGCGTGCTCTCAGGCGGACGCTGTCGATGTTGGCAGAGGCGGTGAACTCTTCGGGACTGTTGGCCGGCAATGTTCTCAGACCTGCCGAGAATATGGCCAAGTCGTCCAGCTTAACGTTCTTGCCGTCCATCACGAGTTCCTTGATACATGCTATCATGTCTTTCAGCACTCCGTGGATAACACCGGCCGAGAACGGCGAACTGTGTGATGACATGTGAGCCGCCAGCTTCTCTGTATCGTAAGTTTCCTCGCACACCGCGCGTGCATACCATTTACCGTTTGTGTTACTGTTTGAATTGCGGTTCTGATAAAGTTTATACCTAATCATGTTTCTTTCCTTTCTTTTTGGTTGTTATACATTATTTGTTTATTATCTCTCATGCCTTCCAGAACTGCCGCTACGTTCATTTCCGCCTGCCGGCTGTGGCTTTAATGTCCGTGCCGCCTTGTTCCTTTCGACATTGCAAAGATACAACAACCAATTTCGCGTTTGCAGATTGCTGCAGGTTACGAAAGGTTTGAGAGGATTGTTGGTTGTAAAGACTATAGGTATGGTAATGTTTATACTTGTTATATTTTACGGATTTATAAAGTCTAACAACAGAATTACAGAAAAAAACGCTATATTTGCAGTAGCGAAATGACCGTTTCGGAAACAGCCGTTTCGGAAGTTGGGATAAAAAGAATAAAATATGAAATTTTTTGATAGATCAGAAGAAATCGCATCTCTGCATGAAATTCGTGAGATAGCAAAGAATAACGCACAATTCACAGTAGTGACAGGACGTCGTCGCATAGGCAAGACATCTCTTGTATGGAAAGCGTACGAGGACGAACCTATCCTTTATTTCTTCGTTGCCCGCAAAGCAGAAAGTGACTTATGCGAGGACTATCAGCTTGAAATCGAAAATAAGTTGGGAATACCGACAATAGGGCGGGCTGAACATTTTACAGACATATTTGAATTTATAATGAAACTTTCCATAGACCGCCCTATAACCCTGTTCATTGATGAGTTTCAGGAATTCTTCCGCGTGAACAAGTCGGTATACAGCGACATGCAACGTATCTGGGACATTTACAGTAATAAAGCCCATATAAACCTGATTGTTTGCGGTTCTATTTATTCCATGATGACAAAGATATTCAAAGACAAGAAAGAACCATTATATAACAGGCAGACACGTTTTATGACAGTGCGTCCATTTACTCCATCCGTACTAAAGGAAATACTGACAGAATATAATTCTGACCACACGGCAGAAGACTTGTTGGCCTTATATTCATTTACCGGAGGTGTGGCAAAATATGTACAGTTGCTTGTAGATGCAGGAGCTACGACCAAAGAAAAAATGCTGAATCAAATTGTAAAAGCCGATTCCATTTTCCTTGGAGAAGGCAAAGCCATACTTATTGAGGAGTTTGGCAAAGACTACGGTGTTTATTTTTCAATTCTATCAGCTATAGCAAGAGGCAAGACATCCCGTTCGGAAATAGAAAGCGTGGTGGGTAGGGAAATCGGTGGTTACCTGACAAAACTGGAAAACGAGTATGAGGTTATAGCAAAAAAACAGCCTTTGTTTGAAAAAAGTTCCACCAAGAATGTCCGCTATACAATAGAAGACAACTTCTTCATATTCTGGTTCCGCTTTATCTACAAATACAGCTATATGCTGGAAATAGATAACTACGAAAGTATGAAAGCGATTATAAACCGTGACTACGAAACATTCAGTGGCCTGATGCTCGAACGCTATTTCAGACGCGTGCTTATTGAACGTCAGGCCTATACACGGATTGGCGGATGGTGGGACCGTAAAGGTGAAAATGAAATTGACATTGTGGCCGAGAACGAGCTGAACAATGAAGCTACGTTTTTCGAGGTAAAACGTAAAGCCGCAAATATTGACATAGAGGTGCTGAAACAAAAAGCAGCAGCTTTTCTGCGTGCCACTGGCGAGTTCAAAGGGTATAACATATCCTACAAGGCACTGTCAATGGAGGATATGTAATATAAAGCATGAAATCCTTCAGATTTCATCGTAATCATAAATCTGTTTTGTAACAATCTCCACTGCCGTAGCTAATCAGCTTAAAGCTTTACGGTAATTACAGAAATGCTGTATCCTATATACTTTTTCTTCATTCATTGTTTAACTTTTTAGGCAAATTTGATTGTTTTGACAAATATATCAATATCATGCGCACAAAACATTATATTATCCATACCTTCATAATCAGTTGTTAAGTAATTCTTAACAACTGAATTATCATGTAACCCACTGTTATCCAATACCTTTACTATACCAACGCTTTTATTCCGCAAATAGGTAATAAAAGTTAGAACATATTTTTACGGCTCCCCCAACGCCTCAACAATCTCTTTTACTTCGGCGGGTGTCCATGTGCGCGACTTGCCGCTGCCTAGCGTCTCGAGACGGGCAGTGAGGCCGGGACTTAGGGCTATCCACTGACGGAGCTTGCGGTAGGCGGCACCGGGAGTCAGTGTGGGACAATAAAGCTGGGCTAGTTCTGTGCGGCCATAGGCGCGGATCCTGAATTCAATCTGTGTCTGTGTATCTTTCATGATATTTATGTTTTTGTTTGTTATCCTAATTTATTTTGCTTACGCCGTCCGGCTTAATCATAAAACTACTTTTGCTGACATTATAATATTATACAGCCGGGCGCTTATCTGACGCAAAGATAATGCAAATCGAGAGCAGAAGCATCAAGCTTGCTTGAATGTTATGCCGAGATGCAGATTATCTTATGCAAAGATAATGCAAATCGGGAGCAGAAGCATCAAGCTTGCTTGAATGTTATGCCGAGATGCAGATTATCTTATGCAAAGATAACACATCTTGAAAGAGAATGCAAATTTTAACACGCTAGACATCACGCTAGATGTTTACAACAAACTGATTTTCAAATCATTACAAAGCCAACAAATCAGCACAATGTAAAGATTTAAGAACATTGACATGGTGAGTCAGCTAAAATCAAATCAAATTTGGCGACATCAAAAAGTAGAATAAATTTTGACAAGGTTCAAAAACTGAAAGAAAAATCACGGATTACGATTAACATTTAAGTAAAAATTGTATTGATTCAAAAGTGACTGTAAGCAAAATCATGTGTATTGGTTTCAAATCATTAACCTATCGTTTACGGGTCGTAAATGGGCCACTTTTGATGCAAAAGTGGGCCGTTTTTTAATCGTAAACCAATAAGTTTTCTGACGAAAGTGAAAAGCTAAGAGTGAAAAGTGAAAAATCCAATTGCTGAACCACTTTATTGCAACAAGGCATTTGACTTTAACTCCTAGCCAACTTGTTGGCGATAACTCCTCTAACTCCTTTAACTCCAGCATGAAATACAGCACTGTTTTATTTCAACAAAAAAGGGCGGCCGAGAATGTCGGCTGCCCTAGGATGAAGCATTTATTACTATAATGATTAACCATAAATCCATATTAAGCATAAATCTCGGCGAACGCCTTTTTGAGACGTCCGATGAAATCATCGGCCATGGATTTGGTGAAGCACAGGGGCGGAAGAAGACGGAGAATGTTTTTTGAGGCACAGCCCGTGAAACAGTGCTGTGTGTAAACAAGATTCTGACGCAGCGCCTTATGAGGTATGTCGAGGTCGATGCCTATCATGAGGCCACGGCCACGCACCTCCTTGATGTGAGGCTCCTCGGCCTGAAGTTCCTTCAGTTTAGCCATGAGATATTCGCCTGCCTCATGCGCATTGTCTACAAGATGCTCGCTCTCAATAACGTCGAGCACTGCAAGAGCTGCTGCACACGCCAGATGGTTGCCGCCAAAGGTTGTTCCGAGCTGCCCGTATTCAGGCTTGAAGTCGGGCGAGATGAGTACGGCACCCATGGGGAAACCGTTACCTATGCCTTTGGCCACGGTGATAAGGTCGGGACGTATGCCGAGCCACTGATGCGCGAAGAACTTGCCCGAACGGCCATAACCGCACTGTATCTCATCGCATATCAGTACGGCACCATACTTACGGCAGGCAGCCTGAAGTCCCTTGGCAAACTCCTCTGTGGCGAGCTTTATGCCGCCCACACCCTGTATGCACTCTATGATGCAGGCGCAGACGTCGCCCTTAGCCAATTCGCGCTCCCATGCCTCAAGGTCGTTAAGAGGCAGATAAGTTACGTGATTGTTGGCATTGATGGGCGCGATAATCTTAGGATTGTCTGTCGCTTCAACGGCAAGCGAGGTGCGTCCGTGGAACGCCTTTGAGGCAGACAGCACACGCGTGCGTCCCGTCTTAAACGAAGCCAGCTTCAGCGCATTCTCGTTAGCCTCAGCTCCGCTGTTGATCAGGAACAGCTGATAGTCGTCATAGCCGCACGCCTTGCCAAGCCTTTCTGCAAGCTGACGCTGAAGGTCGTTGATTACAGAGTTGCTGTAAAAGCCGAGGGCATTGAGCTGCTCTGTGAGTTTCTCTACATAATGCGGATGGCAGTGGCCAATGCTTATAACGGCATGACCGCCGTAAAGGTCGAGATACTCCTGTCCCTTGTCGTCCCAAACAGAACAGCCACGACCTTTTACTATGTTAATGTCGAATAATGGATAAACGTCGAATAAAGTCATTTTATTTAAGTTAAGAGTGAAGAACGAAGAGTGAAGAATTCAATTGCTTTGTTATGATTGATTCACCTCGTTTTTTCACCATATCATTTATTATTTCTTTGTTTTGCCGTTTTTACTGATGCCACCAATATGGCAGTCAGTTCGTTACAGTCTTGCAACATACTTTCGGCTTCCTTGTCATTGATAAAATCAGTATCTCTAAGAAGATTTAACCAATAAAAAGTTTCGTTACATTCTTTCAATGCTACTGACAGCTTATTTATGAAGTCGGAAGAACTTTGAGCGAACTCGGCTTCTCTCACCAATGCGCCAATTGCCGTACCAGAGCGAAGCACTTGATTGGTAAGCGCATATTCCTTGGCAGAACATTTGATATACTTCACCATATTGACTATCCGTATCGAAAATTCATAACTTTTCCGATGTAAAGGTGAATCGCTGCGGTTATATTCGTTTATTATTTTAGTTCCCATGCCATTATATAAATTATACAATTGAATTCTTCACTCTTCGTTCTTCACTCTTCACTTAAAAAGCCGTTGGTTTTAATCTTAGTCCTTCTGTTTCGTCAATTCCGAACATGATGTTCATGTTCTGCACGGCCTGACCTACGGCACCTTTAAGGAGATTGTCTATGCATGAAGTGATGAGAAGCTTGTTGCCGAACTTGTCGCAGTGAACGAGGCACTTGTTGGTGTTTACTACCTGCTTCAGATCGATGGCCTTGTCGACATAATGAGTGAAGGGGGCGTCCTTGTAGAACGACTTGTAGCCTTCTATTATCTCATCTGCCGGGGCGTCGGTCTTCACTACGCAAGTGGCGAAGATGCCGCGGGCGAAGTCGCCGCGATAAGGAATAAAGTCGATGTCGGCATCGAGCGAGCCTTGCACCTGCGTCAGGCTCTGCCTAATCTCGGGCACGTGCTGATGACAGAACGCCTTGTATATGCTCAGGTTGTTGTTGCGCCAGCTGAAATGCGTTGTCGCACCGGGTTTCTGTCCTGCACCCGTGCTGCCCGTAATGGCATTAACGGCTACGTCGTCGTTGATAAGTTTCATGGCGGCGGCAGGCAACAGACCGAGCTGTATGCAGGTGGCAAAGCATCCGGGGTTAGCCACGTGCATGGCGTTGGCTATCTTGTCGCGGTTGATTTCGGGCAGACCATAAACATAGTCGTTGCCCGGCTCAGCCAGACGGAAGTCCTGCGCAAGGTCTATTATCTTGACATTGGCCGGTATGTCGTGTTCCTGAAGGAACTGACGGCTCTTGCCTTGACCGAAACAGAAGAACACAACGTCTACTTTATCAAACGGCATATCCGACGTGAAGCACATATCCGTGTCGCCGTAAAGTCCTTCGTGAACATCCGTAACAGGATTGCCGGCGTTGCTCTCGCTGTTGGCAAACACAATCTCTGCCTGCGGATGATTTATCAATAATCTTATAAGTTCGCCGCCGGTATATCCGGCGGCACCAAGTATTCCGATTTTTATCATTTTAAAGTAGTTAAAGGAGTTAGAGGGAGTTAAGACAAATGATTTTTTTATTTAGGAGTTAAAGGAGTTAGAGGAGTTATCGCCAACAAGTTGGCTAGGAGTTAAAGTCAAATGCTTTGTTGCTATAAACCAGTTCTGCAATTGGATTTTTCTCTTTTCACTTTTCTTTTTTCACTTTCGCGATACGGGAGTTAAAGTCAAATGCCTTGTTGCTATAAATAAAGAGCCAACAATCTGTGAAGCTAAATTCAATTTGCCTACTTCCTATTTTTTATTAATAGGTATGAGTTTCGGATCACAGATCCTGATACTTTATACTGTCGGATTACAAATCCGACAGAACAATAGCTTTGTAGTTTTATTGTCGTTATAGAGCAACTCAGCATTTGAATTGTTCACTTTTCACTCTATCTAAATTCACTCAACCCTGATCATTGCAGTTTTCAAGGAAGTATATTTCTTTCTCGTGGAACGATAAGCCAAAAGACGAGATAAAGAATGAAGCCTGTGCCATAACTCACTAATACGGCCAAAGCCCATAATATACGTACAATGGTAGAATCTATCCCGAAATATTCGGCCAAGCCGCCACATACTCCCGCAATCTTGCGGTCTTTATCCGACAAATATAATTTTCGGCCTATCATACCGTTATCTTTCCTCGTCCTCGTGTATTCCGTAATAAACTCTCAGCGGAGTGCTCAGCACCTTTATGAAGCCCTTGGCCTCTTCGGCTGTCCAGCCGTGCTGCATCTCGCCATACTCGCCAAGTTTTGACTTAAGCAGATCGTCGGGCGAATCAACACCTACACACTCGAAACCTAACGGACGGAGCTTCAGTATGGCCGTACCGTTTACGTTGCGCTGGCTGCTGGTGAGCATAGCCTCGATGTCGGGCATTACAGGCTCAAGATACTGACTCTCGTGCAGGAACATTCCGTACCAGTTGGCAACCTGATCTTTCCAATACTGCTGCCATTTGCTCAACGTATATTTCTCGAGCATGCGGTGAGCCTCTATTATCAGTTTCGGAGCGGCAGCCTCAAAGCCTACACGGCCCTTTATGCCGATGATAGTGTCGCCAACGTTGCAGTCGCGGCCTATGCCGTAGGCTGCACCAATCTCCTCAATCTTCTGTATGGCCTTAACCTTGTCGTCGTATTTCTCGCCGTTGACGGCAACTATTTCTCCCTTCTTGAACTCTATGCGCAGCTCGCTCTCGTCGTTGCGTGTAACGTGCTTCAGGTAAGCCTCTTCGGGCAGTCCCTGTGCCGAGTCGAGAATCTCGCCGCCACAGATGCTCGTGCCCCAGATGCCAACATTGTAAGAGTATTTCAGTTTGGTGAAGTCGGCAAAATATCCGTGAGCGTTAAGATAGTCGACCTCTTCCTTACGCGACAGAGCCTTGTCGCGTGTAAGCGTGATAATCTCAACGCCCGGAGCCATGACGAGGAACGTCATGTCGAAACGTATCTGGTCGTTGCCTGCTCCCGTTGAACCGTGAGCAATGGCGTCGGCACCAATCTGCTTTGCGTAGCGCGCAATGGCAATGGCCTGGAAGATACGCTCTGACGACACTGAAATGGGATAACAGTTGTTGCGGAGCACATTGCCGAAAATCATATATTTCAGACTTTTCTCATAATATTCGTGTGTAAGGTCGAGCGTGACATACTCCTTTGCGCCCAGTTTGTAGGCGTTTTCCTCGTTCTGCCTGAGCTGCTCGTCGCTGAATCCGCCAGTGTTGGCGCATGCAGCATAGACCTCATAGCCCATGTCGTGCGATAGTTTCATCACTGTGTAAGAGGTGTCGAGTCCACCTGAGAATGCCACAACTACTTTTTTCTTGTCTGCCATAACAAATATGTTTTTTTAATCAGTTTCCAATTCTTTTAATTCTCTCAATAACGCTTGCGGGCAACTCTATCGGAGTTTTGTCGCCCTCGTGCTCGGCCGGGTCGTAAAGCATGCCGGTGCAGATGCAGTAGCGGCGGCCCGTGCGCTTCAGCACGTCTACGTTGATGCAGCCCTCGCATCCGCGCCAGAAAGCCTCATCATCGGTAAGGTCGGCAAAGGTTACGGGCAGATAGCCCAGCTGCGTGTTCATGCGCATCACGGCCGAACCGCTCGTCAAGCTGAATATCTTTGCCTTAGGCCAGCGTGTGCGGGCCAGCGTGAAGGTCATGTCCTTTATGCGCTTAGACACGCCCATGCCCCTGTAGTCGGGATGAACGATAAGTCCCGAAGTGGTTACATAATGCTTGTTGCCCCATGTCTCAATATAGCTGAAGCCGACAAACCTTCCGTCACACAGGGCTATAACGGCCTTGGTTTCTCTCATCTTGGTTGCCAGATACTCATGGCTACGGCTGGCAATACCCGTTCCGCGCACCTTGGCGGCTGCCGCCATTGTATCGAGAATGGTGTCAACATATTTCTCATGTGACGCATCAGCCACCATTACTTCAATTTTTTTCATCATTGTAACGTTTCTGCCGTAAAGGACGTCAAGTCCCTGCCCGAACCAAATGAGGCACGGGAAAGACCGGACGAAACCGGCATTGATACATTGTTTATATTAAAAAGTTTCTGTTATTTATTATCTATTGCCACCTTTATTTTATGTCAGGAATGACGTTGCGCAGCTCGGCCACAATGTCTCCGTGCCTCACACCGTCCTTTATGACAATAAAAATAGTGTCATCGCCGGCAATAGTGCCCAATATCAATGGTATGCCACTGTTGTCGATGTTGTAAGCCAGACTGCTGGCATAGCCCGGACGTGTCCTAATAACGCCCATGTTGCCAGAAAAGTTGATAGACATAAATCCCGACGTAAGCAGCATCTCGGCAGCCGTCTTAGGGCTCGACACGCGCTTATACATCGTCTCGTTGGGCAGCACATAGAAGTATTTGCCGCTCAAACTTGTAGCCTTTGCCACCTTAAGCTGTTTCATGTCGCGGCTCAACGTGGCCTGCGTAACCTTGTAGCCTTCTTTCTCAAGAGCCTTGAGCACCTCGTCCTGACAACAAAGCTCCTGGCTTGAGATAAGCATACGCAAAGTCTGTAATCTACCGTTCTTTGATTTCATTTGCCTGTATATTTATTCATTTATGTTTGCAAATATACAACCATTCACGTATATATACAAACATTTTTGTATAAAAATACGCCAACAGAACTATTTTTCACATATTTCTGAATATATATTCAACAAAAAAGCAGGATGCACAACTGCATCCTGCTTCACCACTTATAATTTGCACCGTCAAAAGGCGCAACTGATGAATCTTTTATTCTCTGCTGTTTCCGAATATCCTGAGCAGATAAAGGAAGAGGTTGATAAAGTCGAGATAGAGCGAAAGCGAGCCTAAAAGGGCTATCTTTTGTGTCTCCTCGTTAACATCGTCTGCCATAATAAGCATCTGCTTTATCTTCTGAGTGTCGTAGGCTGTAAGACCGACAAAGATCAGTACGCCGACGTAGCTAAGTATAAGACTGAAGCCGCCGCTCTTAAGCAGGAAGGCGTTGACCACAGTGGCGATGATCAGACCGATAAGGGCCATCATAAGTATCTTGCCCAATGAAGACAGGTCGGCCTTGGTGAAATAGCCTATGGCTGCCATAACGGCAAACGTGCCGGCCGTGATAAAGAATACGCTGGCAATAGACTGCATTGTATATACGAGCAGAATAAGCGACAGCGTGGCTCCGTTGAGGGCAGAATAAAGGATAAACAGCAGTGTGGCTGTGGTGAGCGACAGGCGGTTGATGCGTGCCGAAACAGTCCATACCAAAGCCAGCTCGGCTATGAACAAGCCCCAGAACAGCAGTTTGTTAGACACCAGGGCTGTTATTATGCCGGGACTTGAGGCCACGCCATAAGCCACAAAGCCTGTTATGACAAGGGCCAGAGTCATCCACACGTAAACCTTGCGCATAAGCGACGGGAAGGCTACCGACGCGATGTTTTCTTTCTCGCGTATGAGATCATACAATCTTTCTTCGTTCATTTTTTCTTTTCGGTTTTGTTGTTTTTATGATTTCTTTTTTATCTCCTAACTCTTAAATGCCCGGCAAAGCAGGCATAATATGTTATGCAAACATAAGCAAAAAAAGCGACAAATGCCTTTGTTTTAATAAAAATCATTGATTATTCACAAATATTCCGTATATACAGACATTGTGACAGACGTAAATGTCGCTGTACATGACAGATAGGCCCCGTGTCAGGCCTCGGCAGGCCTCTCGGCCACACACTCTATCATCACCGGCAAGCAGCCGCCGGCTCCGTCGGCACATACAATGACGTGAGGCACATAAGGGAAAGCCATGGAGAGCAGACGGTCGACATCGGTATAGTCAGAAAAGTCACGAAGATAAGCCACAAAGCAACTTACGTGGTTCATCGTCAGACCGTAGCGCTTAAGCCTTACGCCCATGTCGCCAAGAATCTGTCCGGTATACTGGCGCACATCGAGCTGACTCATGTCGGCATCAGTCGCAGAAGGAAGTACGAACGGCGGGATGTCAACACGCAATCCGCTGCCTAAATCTACGCCAAGGTCTATACAGCCATAGCCTGCGGCAAACTTATCTTTTGCCGAGCCTTCATCAGAGCAAGGAGGAACGACAGCCTTGGCATCGCCACCAAACGACAGATAGTCGAGAGCCACCACGGCTCCGTCGGCATGTGTTACGCCGCCAACAACCGTAACGGCCATACGCAATTTGCCGGCATCAATGCCATGACGCCCGAACACGTCGTCGCGTGCCTTCTCAACGACATCAAGACAGCCGTCAGTATCAGTCACATAAAGCCACACGCGCAGGCAGCCAACTCCTGAAGCGTCATCGGCAAGATTAGCCGAGCCGACAAACTTTTCGAACAGAGCCACAGCCTGCCCATAGGCATCCTTACCGGCCATATCAGCCCCGCAGAGCCTTAAACTGCAAAACGAAGAAGCCGACGAAGCATCTGACGTGCATACAAGAAGCGAAACCTTCGATCCGTCAAGCGGAGCCTGCCCTACCACGGAACACGGCACATGCGAAAGATAGTCGTGCCACAGCTGCGACTCGAGCAGAGCGGCATATTGGTTGCGGATGTCGCTAAGAAACACCTTAACATAAACGATATGGCGGTTTTCAAGATTCTCCATATCAACATAATCGCCCATCTTCATGTAGAGATGGCACAGCCGCTCCCAGAAATTTCCTCTGGCAACGGCCGACAGAACAGCATATTTTTCCATAAGCAGATATTCTTTTTAGGCGCAAAAATAATGCTTTAAAATTTAAAGCATACGAAAAAACAGCTTTTTTATCACAAAATTGACATCAAAGACATAATATTTCATTCACACCGGTCAACATCTGCGCATCAAAATATCAGCGTAAGCAAAGGTATGGTGACAACGGAAAGAATGGTAGTGATCAGCGTGCCCTCAACCATCTCGCTCTCATCGCGCCCGTATCTCAGGCAAAACATCGTGCCATAAGAGGCCACCGGCATGCCAATAAGCACGGTGTTGATGCGGTTGATTGTCTCGTCTACTCCGCAAAGGCGCAACAGGAAATATATGGCCACGGGGATTATCAAGAGGCGGAAGACCGACATGACATAGACCGACCTTGTGCCGAGTATATGACGGGTATCCATCTGGGCCATCGAAGAACCGATAACAAGCAACGCTCCCGGGACGGTGATGCCTCCCAAAAGATGAAACGGCTCAGACACAACCCTCGGTATAGAATCAAGTCCAAGGGCCACTATAACTATCGAGACATAAGACGCCACCATTGGCGGACAATACAGCGTGCGGACATTAAATTTGTGTCCGTCTGTGCTTCCAAGGACAAACGACAGACCGACAATAAAGATGAAAAGTGTGTTGGGTATGTTGAGCAGACTGGCATAGAATACGGCCTGGCTGCCAAAGATTGACGCAACAACGGGATAGCCGATAAAACCAACGTTGGCAAACATAAGCATAAAACTATACATTCCGCGACAGTCGGCTTTGCGGACAAAATAGCGTGGAAGGAAATAGGCTATCAAAAACAGCAGTACATAAGTAATCATGCCTACGCCGAGCAATGGCAATATCATGCCCCGGTCGGGAAAAACGTCGCCCATCACTGACGATATGATAAGACAGGGACACGACACGTTGATAATAAAACCTGACAACTTACGGTCGAAATCGCCGCCCATAAGTCCGCATCTGTTTGAAACAAATCCCGCCACTACAAGCAGCAGGAGTATGATCATCTGTATGACAATGTTATCCATTTTTATTTTTAATATATCCTTTTACTCAGTAAAATGAGTATTAAATATATAAATGCCTGAATTATTTTCGGTTGTAGCCATAAAGAATGCAGACCCGACTTGTCATCATCGGCCTGCATTCTCCGTTAGCAAATATGATTTAAAATGTAGAATTCTATAATGACTCGAGCATTCGCTTGATTACCACAGAAGCTGAGATCTCACGATTGGCAGCTTCTGGAATGACGAGCGAATTAGGACTTTCTATCACATCGTCTGTTACGATAAGACCGCGGCGTACGGGCAGACAGTGCATAAACTTGCCGTTATCTGTAACAGCCATGTGTGCCGCGTCTATTGTCCACGACATGTCCTTGCTCAATATCTTGCCGTAGTCAGACGGACTGGTCACGCCGGGACAGCACCAGTTTTTGGCGTAAACGAAGTCGGCTCCTTCAAGGGCTTTCATCTGGTCGTACTCAACACGGGCATTGCCAACAAACTTCGGATCGAGCTCATAACCCTCGGGATGAGTGACAACAAAGTCTACGTCGGCAGCGTTCATCCACTGCGCAAACGAGTTTGGAACGGCCTGCGGCAATGCACGGCAATGGGGCGCCCATGACAGAACAACCTTCGGACGGGCTTTTGTCTTGTGCTCCTCAATGGTTATTAGGTCGGCAAAAGCCTGAAGAGGATGCACCGTTGCCGTTTCCATGGCAAACACAGGACGGCCGCTGTACTTGATAAACTGATGGAGCACGGTTTCGGCATAATCATACTCGCGGTCGGTCAGGCCTGCAAACGAGCGCACACCGATAAGGTCGCAATAGCAGCCCATCACCGGAATGGCTTCGAGCAGGTGCTCGCTCTTGTCGCCATCCATGATTACTCCGCGCTCTGTCTCCAGCTTCCACGCACCGGCATTTACGTCGAGCACTATCACGTTCATGCCAAGATTCATGGCTGCCTTCTGCGTGCTGAGTCGTGTGCGCAGACTGTTGTTGAAGAAAATCATCATCAGCGTCTTGTTCTTTCCAAAATGCTGATACTTAAAGCGGTCGTTCTTTATTTCTTGTGCTTCGGCAAGTGCCTGCTGCAGATTGCCGATATCTTCTACGTTTATAAATGTATTCATATCTTTTTATTAAAAATTTCCCTAATACCTGAAAGTTCATAAAAACGTCTGACTTTCCGTCAGACAGTGTAGCAGATTTGCAGCCCTGTATTCTGCAAAGTGCGACAGGAGGCCTGCGCATTACGCATGGCAGATGTCGTATCGTCTTACACCTTCTCAACAAATCAGATTCTGTTGCCTTAAAATATTCAACGTTTACAGCCTCATCGCCCACAAAGAGCAAACCGGCTGCATACTCACAAGGCTAAGCGCCAAGTGCCTTTCGGCTAATCCCGACAGAGGCTTTGGCATAGCTGCCGCCATGAGCATTTCTTATCTTCACCTTTGCACAGGCTCCAAATATAACTTGCCAAAAGTAACAATTAAATTTGAAAAATAAGAAACTTAAATAGCGAAATATTCTACAATCCGTAAATTACGGATAAAACTTGCATTATAATTTATCTAATATACAGGTTTCACTGTTATCAGAAATTCATTTTGAAGTTTCGGTCTTATTTCGACATTCCGGCTTTCAGCCCGCGTATCACAGAACTCGTAAATCCGGCATGCTCCATTTCGTTAAGTCCGCGTATCGTCATGCCTCCGGGCGTAGTAACTTTGTCTATCTCGACTTCAGGATGACTGCCGTTGGCCTGCAACAAGTCTACGGCTCCCTTCATCGTCTGCATCACTATCCGCTGCGCGTCATGCGCCTTGAATCCGAGTTCAACGCCGCCTTCTGTCGAAGCCCTGACATACCTCATTGCATAGGCTATGCCGCACGATGCAAGCGTAGTGGCAGCTCCGAGCAGCCGTTCCTCCGTAACCATCTGCAATCCGGTTGAGTCAAACAAGGCTGCCATTGCAGCCGTGGCTTCTTCATCTGCATTTACCGGAACGATAAACGTCATCGAGCTTTTCACGGCAATGGCTATGTTGGGTATCACGATGAACAGCCGGGGCAGCTTTCCGTCTATTCTGCCAAGCCATTCCTTAAGCTGGCTGCCGCTTACGCCGGCCATAACCGACACTATGGTCTGCCGGCTGTAGTCAACTGCCGGCCGTATCTCGCATATAACCTGTTCTGCCAGCCATGGCTTCACCACGACAAACACCACATCGCCTGCAGCTGCCGCTGCTTTGTTGTCTGTAGTAACATTAACTCCGAGACTCTTGAAGCGCTCGAGCGTCGCTTCATGAGGAGCCGAAACAGTGATGTCGGCAGCAGCCAACATCCCGCACTTGACAAAGCCTTCCACCATGGCTCCACCCATGGCACCGGCACCAATAACCGATATTTTCATAACCTGCAATATTATTTATAAGTCTGTCAGCCCTGTTATGCCTGCCACAGCAAACCGACTGCCGTCCGGGCAAAGACATACTTTATATTATAAAGACACCCACTCCACCGGCTTCAGCATTTTAATCATCATGCTTAAAGCACAAGCCTTGCCCCCGTAATGATACAACGGGCATACAAATATACATAATTATTGTGCCTTTCTGTCCAAATATCCAACTTTAATAAAGCTTCAAAAACCAAAAGAGGCCAACATGCTGTCTCCAACCTGTTGACCTCTTCTGGTCGGGATTACTGGAGCGAATAACAGCAATTACTCGTTAATTCCCTAACGAATAATAAGTTTATTTCACTTATTTATTCCATTTCTTTTAATATCCCTATATAAAAAATGCATATTAATACAGTCTCATCATATATTTTAATCTCATTGTCCCATTTTTGGCTCACTTTTCTGTAAACAATTACTACTGTTCTTTAACAATTCCGTTAAAACATTTATTTGCCCTTTCAGCCAATTAATCATCTCATCTTTATCTTTTATTTCATCCTCCAACTTGCACATAGCCTGACGGAGAAATTTCACATCATCATTTATGTTTACATTGCCTACTCCCACTCTATTATGCGCTACAACATTACCTATATTAATGTGACTAGCTGTGGAGTCATCAAAGAAATAATCATAAGACACATTGTAATGCCTTACCATTGCCTCGAGATGTCTTGTATTTATCTCTGTTTTTCCTTTAAAATAAGTCGGGCCAAGAGATGATTCCTTACCGAAAATCGCGCGAGAAAAATCAATAGACTTCTCACCTGATTGCTTGTGTAATTCTAAAAGTTTCTTGTAATTGAACACCATACGTAGTTATTTTTTAATTATTAAGAGCTATCAATTGTTAATTTTTTAGTAATCACTCAAATATAATCGAGTAATTACTTGCATTATACAATAATTAGTGATAAATTTGCTCACAAAATTAGTGATAAATTTTACGACATACAAAAAAATGGAAGAAAAAACAAGCAATTTAGACATCTGTGCCTATTACAGACAATTGTCAAAAAGGGACAAAGGGAACCTAGTTCAATTTTTAATCAAGCGTTATGACATGAATTATTCTACTATTAACGCAAAACTCAACGGCAGAAGCAAGATGACCGTTCTAGAACATGACATGATAACAAATGTAATAGATAATGAATTATGGAAAATGTAGAGTTTTTCGTCGGTTCTGACGGCAATGTCTGGATAAGACAGAGTAATTCGTGCAGAATTTTCACTGCTAATGATAGTGATATCATTGATTTAGTTATCAATAAAATAACTAAACAATATCCTAGTGCATACAAAAGAATATCAGAAATATTCAGCAATTTTAATTTTAACAAGTGGATTTTTAAATATAAAATCGTTGAAAGGTTTATCCGCTGCAACATGGGAGCTGATAATACAGCAAAATATGACATTGAAGACGGCTTCTTGAATCTCGAAGAAGTCGTATGCCCTTTGCATGGAATATGCAGGGACGAGAACATTATTTGTAAACCAAAGATACAGACGGCTCTCCGCAAGGCAGAGCTAAAGGCTGTCTCTCTCTACATCAAAGGATATTCTGTCGATGAAATTGCAAAGAAGCTTGCTAAGAATAGAAGCACTGTAAACAACCAAATATGGCAGGCGACACAAAGGCTCGGACTCGAGAAACGCCGCCAGTTGAAACAGTTGGCTTTTCTTGATTACACAATGTGATATGCCTAAAGAATGTGAAAACTGCAATTATGCAAGAAATTGTATAAACGGAAAATTTTGTGTTAAATTTAAAAGATACGTTACTTATGACAAAGTTAGGAAATGTTAAAAATAAAAGAATGACTGTTTCAGAATTTGAAGCGAGAATACCTGCAAATGCTAAACTTAAACGTATGAGAATTGAAAATGGCAAAGTTTCTTTCGCCATGGGATATGATACGGACGAGACACTAGCTATTATGTGGAACAGCAAAGGTAAGGCTTATATTCGCCCAATTACGACTAAATCATCTGCTTGGAAACTCTTCTCCAGTTCACATCATACTAGATGTTTTAATGGACGGCTTCATTTTAGAGCCAACAAATACGATTTGATTTATGGGAACTCAAAAAAGTAATCTAATATACAGGCTCCGAAAGAAAGGTTTTGTCATTGACACAAAATTAAATACTATATTTGTTGATAACATACATGACATAAATCGAATACAAATTAAAAGACTTAGAGACAAGTTCCACTATAAAGTTCAACTCATCTTTTAAAGTATTTTATTAGAAAGAGAGTCGTAAATACATTTGCAAAAAGGCAAGAAATATGATCAAAATTGAGAAACTATATGAAGCTACAAATGGAGGACTTGACATCATCCTGGACATCTATCCGCAAGCTAAAGATTGCGTGGGTGTAAAAAATAAGCATTTCAAAATACGCGACGAAAAAACTCCTTCCGCATGTCTCAGACAAGTAAACGGAATATGGAAAGTCACAGACTTCGGAGGTGACGGTAGAGCTGAAAGCCCCATAGACATCTACATGCGTGAAACTGGCACATACCAATTTAATGAAGCTATTTTACAACTAGCAGCTAGATATGGAGTAACAGACGAACTTGACAGAAGCGTGAACAAGCCGGACTTTCATGAAAGACCGGCAAGAATTGAAGAGAAAGACGGCAGTCGTTACTTTGATTTCAACGACGAATTCACAGCCAACGAACTAAAAGTCCTCGGGCCACTTGTTACCCAGACAAACACAGAAGAGCTGCACTGGTACTCTGTCAAGGCCGTGCGCTACGTCAAAGGCCGCATTACTAAGATAAAATGCAGTAACGAGCATTATCCTATCTTTGCACGTGAGTGTCTCGTCAAGCCGGCCGAAGGCAGTGAAGAAGAGGTTAAGTTTTTCAAGATATACGAACCTCTTAACTGCGATAAGGCATGGCGCTTCAGCTATTGGCCCGAAGGGCTAAAGCCTAAGAGTTACATAAACGGTCTAGCTGAGCTTAAACAAGCATATCATGATTTCAACCGCAAAGAACAGGCTATATTCGACAAGACAAACACAAATGAAAATGAATGCTATAAGGAGCAAAAACTCCCTGAGGCATTCATCTGTTCAGGTGAACGCGACGCGATTTGTGTAAAAAGTCTAGGCCATCATCCTCTTTGGTTCAATTCTGAGACATACAGACTGTCAGAAACTGAATACAGCGAGATAATGAAATATGTCGAAGTTCTATACAATATTCCTGATATCGATGAGACCGGAGTGAGAAAGGGCACAGAACTAGCACTTCGTTTTATTGACATTCACACAATATGGCTCCCTGAATGGCTGCGCACATATCATGACAACAGAGGTAAAGCGCGCAAAGATTTCCGTGATTGGATTGAAATACGTCAGACAAAAAAGGACTTCAGAAAGCTAATGACTCTTGCAATGCCTGCCAGGTTCTGGATTTCAAAGCTGAATACAAAGAGCAGTAAATGGGACCACACAATAGACACTGCATGCCTGTACTATTTTCTTAAACTTAACGGATACTATATTCTTCATGACGACAATTCAGTGACACCGCAATATATACACATTGAGGGAAATATCATTGAAAGAGTAACAACACGTGACATCCGTGAATTCGTCAGAAAATGGGTTATCGAGCGCGCAGAGAAACGAGATATACTCAATCTAGTTCTTAATACGCCTAAATTGTCAGCCGCATCTCTTGATAGTCTTCAGGAAATAGACCTAGACTTTACAAGCTTCACACGGAATTCACAGCTGTACTTTTTCCCAAAGGTCAGCATAGAAATACTGCCTGGAACGCTAAAGGAGCACAAGAAAGCAACGACGACATTACGTAACTATGTATGGGCAGAAAATGTCATACAACACGACTTCAAACAGATATCTCAAATGTTCGAAATTAAAAGAAAAGTTGACGAGGACGGTACAAGACACTACGATATCATCGTCAACAACATGAAGAGTAAGTTTTTCGCGTATTTGGTCAACACCTCACGCATATATTGGCGCAAAGAACTCGAATACAACTTTGAAAATAAACCATTAGAAGAAAAGAGGGTTTATTACGAGAAGAATAAGTTCCGCATCGACGGCGACGGCCTCACTGACGACGAGATAGAGGAACAAAAGATGTGCCTTATTAACAAGATATTCACAATCGGGTACATGATGCACCGATACAAGAACCCGAGCCGTGCATGGGCACCAATGGCTCTTGATAACAAAATCGGCGAACTCGGAGAATGTAATGGCCGCAGCGGAAAGTCATTTTTCTTTAAGACTCTGTCACTTTTCATGAAGACAATCAAGTTGTCCGGGCGCAATCCAAAACTAATGGACAACCCTCACGTCTTTGATCAGGTAGACAAACATACTCAGATGCTTCTTATTGACGACTGCGACAGATATCTTAACACAAGCCTTTTCTACGACAACATAACAAGCGATATGACTGTAAATCCGAAAAACAATCATAGCTTCACTATACCATTTAATCAGTCACCTAAGATAGCATTCACAACAAATTACGTGCCCGCTGACTTCGACCCATCTTCAGAGGCAAGGCTTATATACATGGTGTTCTCTGACTACTACCATCAGAAAACAGAAGACAACGACTATCTTGAAAGCCGTTCTATACGAGACGACTTCAATAAGAACTTATACGATGAAGCATATACAGAAGACGAATGGAACGCCGACATCAATTTTATGATGCAATGCTGCAGCTGGTATCTCTCGCTCCCCGGCGATGTAGAAAAGATTCAGCCACCAATGAAGAACATAATTTGGCGTAAGCATAAAGCCGACATGGGCTCAAACTTTGAAGAGTGGGCTAATTCGTATTTTGCACCAGAAAGTGGAAGACTTAATACGTTCATCGTGCGGGAAAAAGCATATTATGATTTTAAAACCTTCAGCGGCATTAATAAGGTGACTACACAGAGCGTCACAAAGAAACTCAAGGCTTTCGTCCAGCTTTGTCCTTGGATCGCGGAACTCAACCCAGAATGCTACTGCAATACGTCTGGGCGCATTCTTCGCCGTGACGAGAATTCCCAGGATCAAGGCCCAGTTGAAATGATATACCTTAAAGCCGTTGACAACCTTGATGATTTCATAAAGAAGAATAATGATAATCCGACAGAAGACAGGCAACTTTCATTCTTGCCGGAAGACTATGACTCAAGCGACGAAACCCCATTCTAATTTATTACAAGAACATATTTTTACAATTTTGATCATTTCTTTAAGCCATGCCATCCGTGAGGACAGCATGGCTTTTTCGTGTTCTCATTTGTAAAGATTTTACAAATGAGTTTTCAGTGAGCAGGATGGTTGCTCTCGCAATAACGCACCTCTTTCTCTATTGTCCCTCTCTTCCCCTTGTTTAATTTTGTACTAATCTTTTGTAACTTTGTAACATAATGTTGGCAAAGAATATAACCTACTTAAAACCAATAAGTTATATCAATGTTACAAAGTAACAAAACCCTGTAACAAACTTGTAACAAAAAAAAATAAGTTTGTTACAAAACATATTTTTTAACAATTCCGCTTTTTAAGAACGCCATGTAACAAACTTGTTACATCACATAATTTTGTTACATACTTTTTGTCACAGAAAAATATACCTGATTATCAGTTAATTACAGACTTCTGTTACTTGTTACAAAAAAACAACTTTTTTGTACGGAAAAGAAAGTACTTTTAAAAAAAAGAAAACGCGTAAAGGAGAAATACACTGTTATCGGAGCATAATGCTATTACTTTTTTTACATTCATCATTACTATTTTTTTTAAAAAGTTTTCTAATTGAACTGACGTACTTAATTACACTGCAATCGCTCTTATTTAACGATTAATTAGTAGATTTTTTCAGATATATTTTGTATATTTGTAGCAATAATCGCTATACAATTCCATGAGTAAATTTGTTATTTATATCAAAGTAGAGCCATTCATTAAGCAATGGCTAATTCACAGTTTCGGAAATCCTGTTGTATTTCCGGCACAAAGCATAGAGAATTCCACCATCCGCCGATTTACCCAAAAGCAACCAAACGCAATACCTCTTCCTGCAGGTCAAGATGAAGTCGCAATTGCAATTCCAGACTCAAAGGCAAAAGATCCTATCATATACAATTATCTCAGCACATACGGCAAAAAAGCCGTGGCAGAATGCATCAACGACACTTTTCGCCTGAATATGTGGGCAGAATTAAATGATCTATCAGATGTTGGTTGTTCTGTCATGACAGCAATTTACTCATGGTGCGAGATGCACGGCATCAGCGTAGACTACGCATGGACAATAAGACAACGTTACTATAGAATGCGAGACTCTTACCTAAAAAAGGGCATAGACCTGCGACGTAAAAAAAGAGTACACGACTGATTAATCGTTAAAATATACAAAAATAATAACTATTAGTATGCTTTTTTTGTACATCACCGTACATACGCGTACACATACAAAATATAAAAATCATGAAAAATAAGAAGGTTGTAGCTATTTTTTACGCTGATGCCAGAAACCTGTCAGGCGTTAAAAGAATAGGAACTGAAGTTACGTCTGTTCCTGACGATGTTTGGAATGAAATTGACATAGAAGTGCCAGCAGACTTGCAGATAACATCTAAAATCGAGGATAAAAATGAGATTTTCACCGCAAAGCTCGTATTCCGCGAACTTTGCAGCAGCCTACGATACAGACATATCGCTGCATACAAGGTTAGACTTGCTGACGGTTCAGAGATGCTTATTGGTAATTCTGAACGCCCCTACCCCGTATTGACTAAAGATCAGAACCTTTCATCAGGTAACAGCAACAGCCAGCTCAGAGAGCTTACAGTTACTTATTCTGACTTCAAAGATATCCCATACATCATATAATAGTGTATTTTTTTTCATTTTTTCTTATAATAACTTTGCCGAAAACAAACATATGATTTACCATTTCAAAATAAAAGGTGTTATCGGTTCATGGTGGGGCACTACCGCTGAAGACATAGACCACTTCCTTTCTAAACATAAAGATAAGGATGTAGATGTCGCCATCTGTTCACCTGGAGGTGACGTGGCCGAGGGTCTTGAAATATATCAAGCATTTAAGGATCACGGTAAAGTGCATGCACATATCATCGGCATGACTGCATCAATCGCAACCATTATAGCTATGGGAGCCAAGACTATAGATATGGTTAAAGGCTCACTTATACTAATACACAACTGCTCCACGGCTATAATGGAGTGGCGCATGGCAAACAAGGAAGAACTGGATGCAATCATCGCCAAGTACAAGAAACAGCGCAATGACCTTAACACTATCGACGACCTTATGGCATCCATTTATGCAGAACGTACCGGCAAATCAATTGATGACTGTCTTGCAAAAATGAAAACCGCTGCATGGATCACCGCTGAGGACGCGAAAAACTTCGGTCTTGTAGACAAAATACGAAACGATGAGGAAGCCGTGAAGATCGTCGCAATGGCTGAAAATTATTTTACAGACAATATAATCAAGGAATTTGGCTTACCTGCCTTGCCTGACCGAAAGCCGGAGAAGGCCTTCGTTGACAGTGAAGGCAATCCAACTGAGAGCTTTCTTGCGAAGACCTTGCAAGGGCTCAAAGAGCTTTTCCATAACAAAGAGGCAAACACTATCATCATGAAAGAAAAGTTTTTAAAAGTTGCCGCCTTGCTAGGCTATGATGGCTTTGAAAACAAGGACGGTTTTATCAGCCTATCCGTGTCAGACATGGAAAAGCTGGAAACTCACATCACAGCCCTCGAGGGCAAGGTGACAAAGGCTGAATCAGACCTTGGTACAGCCAATGAGAAGACGAATGGCCTCCAGGCTAAAGTTGATGAACTTAACGCGAAGCTGGAAGAGAGCGCTGAGACAATCAAAAATCTCAAGGAGGCTCCGGGAGCTGACGCAGACTCTAATCCGGCTGAAGAGCCTACCTTTGAAGCTACCGACAATAATGCCGGTATGAAATTGTTTAACTCAGTAATGGGATATTAATTATGGCTGACACACAAGGAGAAGTAAAAATCACACCGGATTCGCTTAACAAATCATTCGTCAAGTATCGTAAGGAACTCTTGATGATGCCGGTATATGGCTTGAAGAATATTCTGCCATATGTAACAATTCGTAAAGGAGTGAGATATAAGGAGGTTGTAGGACAACTTGATGGAGATATGCAGCTCAGACCTTATGCTCCTAAAGAGGTTGACACAAAAGACACCTCTGTTGTTGGCCGTGAGCTTGAAACTTTCTTGGGCTCTTGCGTTAAAGCTTTCGACCCGAACAGTGTAATACAAAGTATTTATGGTTCCAACATCGTTCAGGATGAAGGTCTGAAGAACGTACCTATCACAAAGGCAGTCTGTGCTTACCTAATGGGAAAGCTAGGAGAACATCTGTATGAAACAATATTCTCCGCAAAACGAAATCCTGAAGGATCTACAACAGCCGACCTCTATAATGGTTTTAAAACAATTGTAGACACAGAGGTTAGTGCCGGCAACATAGCTACAGGCAAGAATAACCTCTTTAACATCGAGACTATTACACGTGAAAACGCCGAAGATACTATCAACGATATCTATGGTGCAATGCACAACAAGCTGAAGGACCAGAACACATATATGTACATGAACAACGACACAAAGTTGATGTACGAGCGCTCATATCAAGACAATCACGGATCACTGCCTTACAACCAACAGTTTGCCAAGACAACAGTAGAAGGAAGTGAAGGTCGTTGTACCATGATAGGCCTTTCATGCGTTCCTAAAGATTTCATCATGGTAACTCCAAGAAGTAACCTTCTTGTAGGCATAGCCACAAGCGGACCTGAAGTTACATTCAGCGTGAAGAATTCTCTCATTTCTCATTTTTGGTTAGATTTCGTTGCATCGATGTTCTTCGGCGTTCAGTTTGATACTTTGTCTCCTGAAATGCTTCTTATCGCAGAACCTGCAATCGAATAACATTTAATTTGAACATTAAAAGATTACAATATGGCTGGAACAACAATTTGTGCCGACGACAGAGACCTCTACGAGGATCTGCCGTCATGCCGTGGACAGAAAAGCCTTCCTGGTACACGAAACCATATGTTCATGATCAGGAAAGCTAATATCACTAAATGGCCGACAAGACCGGGTGACGATGCTGCAACACTAGAGGATATCGCCAAATTAAAAGGTGATTTCGAGCTGGAAGCTGATAAAAAGTGGTTGAAAATTGAGCTAGTTCCCAACCAGAATAACATTGCCAGCGAGCGCATCGGTACATACGGCTCGTATCTTTTCCGTAGTACATATACAGCTGTTGTGCCAGGATCAGAAGAGAAACAGACCGCACTTGCAGCTGAAGTTCTTAATGATGACTGCGTTTTTCTCGTTCCTCAGCGTAACGGGAAATATCGACTTATCGGAAACGACATGTTTAACTGCGATGTTTCTCCTGCACTTGCAACCGGAAGTTCAACAGAAGATACTAACGCTATTACGTTCACCATTACATGTGAGGACACTATACCAGCACCATTCTACACAGGAAAAATTGCGACCAACGATGGTGAAATCGACGGTTCAACTGGTGAAGTACCAGTAGACCCAGGACCATAAATTTTATTACTCATAGTTTATAGTTTTTTTAAGGAATTCTGTTTTTTTCTTGTAATAAAAATAGATTGAATACCATTTACGGCGGTGGCGACTGTGAAGCCGTCGCCGCTTATTTTTAAAACAATATATTATGATAGACAACAAATTCACAAAACAGATACAAGATTACCTGATGCAGGAAGAGAAAACAGCAGAACAAATCATAGCTGGTGCAACTTTACTCTTTCGCATCAACAAGAATAAGGCACTTTATCAGCGCATCATACGACAACCTTTGCGCTTTGAAAAAAAAGTAGCTTACGAACTTAACAAACACCTCAAGTACAGACTTGATGGACTTACACTAAACGAGGTCAGAATACTTGACAAAAAAGTTATTGCTGACGTCGACAAAATGATAGATGACGGTGAGCCTGACAGCGAGACAAATACGGAAACTGAAGAAGATGAAATCGATACCTCTAAGAAAAAGCTTGGTAAACGTGCCGACCACGATAAACTCCCGCCAGAAATACAATCTCTATGGGACATAAACGCCAAACGATGGACAGCGATAAAAGAAGCCAGGGCAACAATAGAGGGGATCACTATGCCTTGTGACAGATACGAGTATCTGAAATTCATGAATGAGGCATACATTGCCTATAAGACGGACATGCTAAAGTATGATACCTACGATATTAATGACGCAAAAGGAGCAAACAGCGACGCAGAGATATCATCTGCACGCGCATATATCTCTCGTTACCGAAAAAAGTATGACGACCTACTTACCAATGATGCCAGCACAGAAGACATCAACGAGTTGCACGAAAAGATACAGCAACGCGTTGACTTACTGATGCATCATAATGCAGCACTAAGCGGCGAGCTGGCAGATTGGCTACATAACAACAACTTCGAGCTAATACGAGATGAAAGCAGAAGTTCTGCTGAAACCGGTGAATGAATGCGGCACGCAAGCCTATCTCGGACGCGGCCTGCATACCTTCGGAGTCATCGAATGGCTTTTGGCACAGACAGGACCGTCAGACATTATCATATCTACATTCTCAACCTCGGTTGAGTTCCTGTCCGCTTTCTACAACCTGAGGAAAAAAGGGCTCGTAAGGTCAGCTAAACTGATAGCTGACCTTAAAGCATCTAAGAAGACTTACAGGCTTGACTCGCTCATGCGATCGTGTTTTGAACAGATTTGCCTGGCGGAAAACCACTCAAAAGTGGTGTTGCTCTCAGGCGGAGCATTCCGCGTGGCGGTACACTCAAGCCAGAACAACACTTACGGAGGACGTGCTGAATGTACTCTCGTAACAACGAATGCAGAAGTGTTCAATTCTTTACATTCTGGATTAACCAACCTAATTAATAACAGTTTGAAAATGAATGGAAGATGAAACAATAACTAAAATTGAAGAACTTGCCAGCGTCTTAACTCCACCTTCTCAGATGGCTGCCATGCTGGGTATAGACGAAGATATACTGAAGCATAAAATTTCAATTCATGGAACTAAAGAACGTATGGCATTTCTTAAGGGCATGTCTGCTACAGCTGACAAACTAAGGAGAAATAATATCGAGCTGGCAAACGCCGGTTCGCCTGAAGCAATACGTTCATGCTTTGCCGCCATGAACAGAATGCTTGACGATGTAGAAGAATGAAAGCACCTATTAATATTGACGAGTATGCCAAAAGGCTGCCTTTGGACATAGAGGAGTTAAGGAAGGAGAATCTGCCTGAATCCTTTGTCAACCGCATAATCAGATTACGCGGTCTATACACATATTGGCTCCAATTTCCTTCAAAACAGACATCTGAGCTTGTTGAATACGACCAGCAAATGTTCAACATCAGAAAGACACAGGCATACGAAGATATCCAGTTTGTCAAAGCTCTTATAGGAGACCTACAACAGACTAGCAAGGAGTTCTGGAGGTGGAGAATTAACACAATGATTATGGATGACCACAAAGCGGCACGCCGTGCCGGAGAATGGCGCGCAGTGGCATCCATGCAAAAAAATCTCATATTAAACAACAAGACAGATAAAGAAGATCCTATCGACCTGCAGCTCGACCAGATCATTCCGCAGAACTTCGAAATGACCGATAATATCAGTATCATCATTCCTGACGCAAAGAAGACGTCAAGGAAGAAAATCGAGGACATGCTGCGTAAATATGGAAAGAAAGACGACATGCAAATCGAGAATGCGGACTTCGAGGAGGTAGGCAATGGCTGACGTTCAATATTTCAACCAAGCACAGCAGTTTCTCCTCGCCATGAACACACGCGACGAAATTGCCGTCTGCGGCCGCGGCTTCGGCAAGGGTGCCGTTCAGGCAGGAAGATTGCTTACTGGAGTACAGGGAATGCCGGGGTCTTCAGGCGGTTTCGTCGCACCGTCTGTCAAGCGCTGCCTTACAAATATACTGCCCTCAATGCTCATACACCTTGAGCGTTGGGGCTACAAGCGCGACCTGCACTACATCGTCGGGCGAAAGCCATGGAAGGCGCTGCACTGGAAACAGCCTTACTTCCAACCGGCCAACTGGGAGAACACTATAGCCTTCTACAACGGTGCAGTCTGCAACATCATAAGCCAGGACCGCACCGGTACGAGCAACTCTATGTCACTCGATTACCTTATCATGGACGAAGCGAAGTTTCTGGACCCCGACCAGTTGCGCAACGAGACTTTCCCGGCTAACCGTGGCAACCAGACGCTTTTCGGGAAATTCTTCATGCACCACGGCATGACGATAACATCAGACATGCCAATAACAAAAAAGGGTTCATGGTTCCTCAAGTACCAGGAGGAAATGAACCCTGAACTTGTTTCCTCCGTATGGTTCGTTTGCCGCAAGATAAGGACTATAAAAAAGAGGATGGCACTGTCGACAGCCGAAACCATGCGCCTTGCTGGCGAACTTGCACAATGGCGGTCTGTGCTCAACAATATGCGCCGTGATTGCCTCCTGTACGTCGAATTCTCTACACTCGAGAATATCGACTTGCTGGGTGAAGACTTTATCAGGCGCATGAAAAGGGAACTTTCGCCACAGACTTTCAATACTGCCATCCTGAACAAGAGGATACGCGTTGCCAAGGACGGCTTCTATGGTGCGCTCGACGAGGACATCAACCTCTATACAGCCCCTGATATAGCCTACCTTGACAACATGCGTTATGATTTTGACAAGCTACGGAAAGAGGACTGCCGAATGGACAGTGACCTCGACGGCAGCCTACCCCTTTTCGTAGCTTTCGACGCCAACTCAAACTTCAACTGTGTTTGCGTCGGCCAGCCTAAGGACGGCAAGCTAAGGGTGCTCAAGTCTTTCTTCGCCAAGTATGACCGCAAACTGAACGAACTCGTAGACGACGTATGCGAATATTATAAATGGCACAAGCTCAAGTTAATTGTCTTCTACTACGACGCCACATTCAAGGGAACGGTTACAGGCATTAAGGCTAACGAACTGTATGTTATCGTCGAAACTGCCTTTCGTCGCAACAAATGGATGGTGACGTCTAAATTCATCGGCCGGCCTATGAACCATGTCGAGAAGAACTTGCTTATCAATAACATGCTGAAGGGCAAGGCACGACACCAGGTACTTATTAACCGCGACAACAATGAGGACCTTATCATTTCCATTGAGTCGGCGGAGGTGGTAAACGGAAAGAAGGATAAGTCGGGCGAGAAAGAGGTAGAGACCGATGAAGACCTGCTGCAGCACCGCACGGACTTCTCTGACGCCTTCGACACCCTTTGCATCGGTGTTGAGTTATTCCCCGTCTATGGTCTTGTTGGCAGCGACTCTGTAAATGTATATCCAAGATAACATCATCTGAAAATCTTTTTTTTCATTGAGCGTCTTGTGCCGTGAGGCACAGGGCGTTTTTGTATATCCTTGTAATGCGGTGTCGTGCATAGTGTATGATACCGGTGTCGTATGCCTTAGCGTTTTTGACAAAAGTGTCTCCTTTCGGAGCGCCCAACCATTCTTTTTTTCCTCTTTACTCTCTTGATCCATGCGGCTTATCGTCATCACTGAGACATCTCATTTCGTCAAGCTCTTTAAGTTTCATATTCCTATACGTTTTACACATTGCCTTATTCAACCGCCAACCTGCACATCTTTATACTTCTATACCATTTTCGCGGCCTTATGTAAATGGTCTCCTGCCACGGCACAAGCCTGAGAGCAGTTCTCTATCCATCGATTACATGGTATGTTGTCATAGTCTGTCACTTTCACGCTTCCGTAAGCTGGTTCTGCATTGTCTGCAGTTCTTGCGTTATAAGCCTTATGTTGACATCACTGACCTTGCCATATCTGTATATTTTTAAATGCCAGACTGAACACGGCCCGGCGCTTCATTTTTTCCTTTGCAAAGTTACGTCGACCGGCATTCTGCAAGGGCGCGCCTCCGTCTCATCTCGTAAAACTTTACAAAATTTATTCCGCTCACAAGCGCACCGCAAAATAAATTTTGCCAGGCTTTCAGCTAAACTTTTACGGCTGTCCCTTGCATGTCAATACCTTGCTGTCGTCGTGTCCTGTGCACGTAAAAAATGAAGAAGCGCAGGGCGCTGATTCTATATGTCTAACATTTAAAAATATACAGATATGACAACATCAGTTTTAACGTCAACAATTGACAACGCTTATCAATCACGCAAGAACAGAAGACAATTCGCAGAGTTCAGCCAGCTTATCTACAGTGTTACAGTGACTGACGAAGACAACGAAAGCATTACTTACGAAATCATGGCAGACAGCTGCTCTCAGGCTTGTGCCGTGGCAGAAGACCTTGCGGCGAGCGACATGATTAACATAGCATACATAGATGTCCAGGTTATGGGCTGATAACATAAAGTTGAACCATTAAACATATAGGAATATGAAACTTACAGAGCACAACGAGAAAGTATTACAGCAGTTCTCAGAGATGATGATAAGCCGCATGGAACAAGTGAAGGCAGGTGATTGGGAAAAAGGATGGTTGGGCGCGCCGAGAGGAGGCGTGCCCGTAAACATCAACGGTAAGGCATACAACGGCGGCAACGTATTTATGCTTATGCTCGACACTGCAATACGAGGATATGAATATCCTGTCTATTGCACCATGCTTCAGGCCAACAAGATGCACGCTCATATTAATAAAGGAGAAAAGTCGATGCCTGTTATCTTCTGGGACTTCATATATAAGAACGCTGCCAACAAGACCATAGACGAGGCACAATACAACAGCCTATCTGATGCGGAGCGCCGACAGTGCGCAAAGATTCCGGTGCTGAAGTCTTACAGAGTGTTCAACATCGAACAGACTAACCTCGAGGAAAAACAGCCCGACAAGCTCAATAAGATAAAAGCAATGTTTACCAGCCCGGCTGACACAATGGATGACAAGGGTATGTATTGCAATGACGCAATTGACAAGATGCTTGACACTCAGTCATGGGTTTGCCCTATCAGACATAACAAACCATCGGACAGAGCGTTCTATTCTCCGGCATCTGACTATATCGTCGTTCCGATGAAGAAGCAGTTCAAGCGTCACCGCAAACAGAGCGAGGTGTATGCCGACGGACAGGAGTTCTACTCTACACTCATACACGAGATGGTGCACAGCACCGGCATCGAGAGCCGCCTTAACCGTTCGATGAATGGAAGATTTGGCAGCGAAAAATACGCCAAGGAAGAGCTTGTCGCAGAGCTGGGAGCTGCACGTGTCAGCTACGAACTGGGATTTGACAGCCGCATTCTTACTAATTCAGCTGCTTATCTTGACTCATGGATTGCTACACTCAAGCAAGAGCCGTCGTTCATCCTTACAGTTATGTCTGATGTCGAGAAAGCATCAAAACTGATACTTGACAAGGTGGCCATATAGGGCTGCCTGTCAAAGCTTTACAAGAGGCTACGTTTTGCTTTGCGAAACGTAGCCTCTTATCATGTGAAAGACCGTGTATCAGACTGCAATATGAGGCATATCACAGACAGGTACACGGTAGAGCATTGTGTTTGAGAGACGCAATTGCATTACGTCACTCAAGGTTTCGCAATGACCGCAAATGCGTCCGCCCGTATCTTTGTTTCTAATAATCCGCCTTACATATTCCGCTATTTTTATCGGCACAATTGCGTACACAGCGCAGGGCGGTGGGGGCTGCCGTCGGTGAAAAAAGCGTTGCTTTTTTTGCGGCGTCCGCTGAATTTCCTGAAATTCAGCGGATTACAAGGTAGCCACTGCGGAAAACCTTTATCAAAGGTCTTCGTGCGTGTGCTGAATGTGATTTCAACATTCAAAATGTTAAAATCGCATATTTTTTAAAAATAAACATCTGTTTATTTGAATAATATACAAATGTTTATTATCTTTGCATCGTGAAATTTTAAAAGATTGTTTATATGGAAAAAATAATACTGAATGAGCTAGAGGCAGAATTTATACACGCAGTTAGAAATTATAAAAAAGCATTCCCTAATGGGAGTGACGAATTAGAGTGGTACATACAAGGGTTGTATGAAAAACTACTCGAAAGAGATTAAAAAAGAGATTTAAGAACCACCCTTCAAAGGGAGGGTGGTTTAAAAACACCAAATTACAAACAAATATGGAAACAACTATAAGTGGAAGAACCACGATGAAACAAACATTAAAAGACATTCTTCTCGACATTTCATGGGCTAGATTGTCTGTAAGTTATTTCGGAAAAAGCCGGTCTTGGTTGCACCAAAAACTTGATGGAGTTAATAGCAACGGAGGGGTTGGCGGTTTTTCAGAAACAGAAAAGATAGAACTTAAAAATGCTTTGAAAGATCTTGCTAATAGAATTAGCGAAGCTGCTGACAGAATAAAATAACAATCTTTTAACACAACTGCGTGAAGACATAGACACTTATGACAAAAAGAAAAGAGGAGGACAAAATGCCCTCCTCTTTTCTTTTAAACTATTCTATCCATATTCCATTTTATTCGGAATATATCATTACTTTTTTTCTTCCAATTTTGTCCATATTAATAATTTGGGTTACACATTTTAACAAAGACAGCCGTACATTTATTCTTACCTACTAAATTTTTAGTACTTTTGCATTACTAAACATTTATATCATGAAAAAATTATTGTTTATCTGCATTATGGCAATTATGTGCCTTAACATTAAGGCACAGGCACTGGTAACAGACGCAGAAGGTCGTTACCCTGTTTATTGTACAATTGTTTGCTCTAACTTTTGGGGCTTTGGGAAAGTCAATGCAACCATGGACTTCGGAGGCGGTAAAACTTGGTCTGAAAGTTCTTGCACCCTTCTTGACGAAGATGGAAAAAAAATGAAGTTTACATCTACTATGGGTGCCGTGAATTACATGGCTAAACGTGGATGGAAATTGGACAGGACTGTTTTTCTGTCACTTGGCAAAAATAGCGTATTGCACTACATCATGGTTAAGTATGTTAAGAGCGACGACGAAATTACCGAAGGCATTAAATACAAGACCGACGGTGAATAAGGACAAACTGGAGCAAATACAGAATTGCCTAAGGAAAATATAGTCAGAACTTATGACGGTAAAACTATATTGAAACTTTATGATTTAAAGACTCTTTTGGGGGATGCTCCGTGAGGCGCGTTCCCCATTTTTTTGTTTCAATTCAAATTTTATCACAAATTTAGTCATTAAATTTGCGACTAAATTAAATTATTAACACTTGTAAATACGATACGTGCCAGTTTTATTAGTATATTTGCAAAGGGAAATAAACATAAAGAATTTACGGGGTTGTTTTTACCTAACATAGAAAACAACATAATAAGCTTCATAATGGAACTTAAAAGTATAGATTATGCACGTCTTATACAATATGCAGCGCAAAAGTTGCATTTGACGAAATTGAACAAGACACAGATTAACAAAATCTTGTTCTATGTATATGGTGTGTATTATGCCGAAAAGAAGAAGAAGCTTTTTGAAGACGATTCACCAAAAGTTTGGCCGTATGGCCCGGTTTTCCCGATTGTAAATAAAAGGGTAAATGTCAACGAAATCATAACTTCATTTCCTCCGGAAACTGTAAAGGAGTTCAACAAAGATAAAGATGCTCTTAATCTTGTAAAATCAGCAGTTGATGCCATGTATGATATGAGCGCAATCGCGTTAACAAGATGGTCACACACAGAAGGTTCGCCTTGGTATAATTCACTTTATATCAAAGACGAAAATGGTAAAATTACAGGACAGAACAAATGGAACTCTCCTATTGATTTGAAATATATAAAAGAATATTTTTCAAATAAAGATAACCTCATCTCAAAATGAATGATTTTGATTCTATTTTTTCCACCAAGAAAAGAATTAGATGGTATCACATTCTTGGACATCTCGGTTATTACCTTTTTTGGGTTATAAAATTTTTCTTTTCTAAACCTTTTAAGGAAGAGAAAAAAGATTTGAGAATACTTGACATTGTGCAGACACTACTGGAATCAGAAACTACAGATGAAAATATAGATAAATGCAAGCAGCTTACACACCTTCACCGTATAGTAGAGAATACTAGATCAAGGAGGAGACTTGAGAAATGGTCTTTGCGTGTTATAGCTGTCTATCTCTTAATTGTTTTGGGAATAGTTATTGCCAATTACATATTCATTCCATCTTTAATGGCACATCCGTTTATGAAAATTCCTAACACTATTATGATTACAATTCTTTCTACCACTACTGTAAACATTATAGGTCTGAGACTTATCGTACTTAAGGGACACTTTCTTGCCAACGACAGTTCTAATTCGATTGATAAATCAAAAAATAAACATTGCAAAATACTTATTCAGCAGGAAGATGAGAAAAAGGGGATTTGACAATCCCCTTTTTCTGAATACACACTCTGTTTATCTGTCGGTGGTGTCTGTCGCTTTTTATAGCGTCCGCTGGATTTCCTGAAATTCAGCGGATTAAGAGGTAGCCACTGCGGAAGACCTTTATCAAAGCTTTTACCGCAGTGGCTGGACGGGGAAACGTCGAAATTAGGGGGAATTTCCCCTTTCCTTCCGCTAATTTCCCCTTTCCCCTTATCTTTTTCCATATTTCCTTTGCCGATTCAAAGATAATTCCTATCTTTGCCATCGGTAAACAATCATGAACTATCATGCCGCATCGAGCATCGGTCATTGCTCAGCATAAATCGCAGGGCTTTTTTTATGCCCTAACTATATCGTATTGGCGGTTGCCGTTCCGTAATTATTACTGCTCCGTGCGGAGAAGTCGTGATTGTTTACCAGCGGGATGTGCAGCCGCCTTTCTGTATCTCCGCGCCCGGCGGCTCCGGGTATGGTAAACAATTACGCATTATGCAGACAAATGCAATCCAGCGCAGTGCGCAGCGCCCTGTCGACATCAAGGCATGGTTGACGGGAAAGGCACAATCTTTATTAAAATGGTATAACTCAAGGAGCGAGTTCTACACAGGGCAAAGAATTTTTTCGGTCAAATATTTGCAGGCTCAGGAAAAATGCTTATCTTTGCCATCGCTTAAGAATGACGAATCATCGTCCCGGACGGAGCATCGGTTATTGCTCGGCATAAACAGCAGGGCTTTTTTTATGCCCTCACTATATCGTATTGGCGGTTGCCATTCCGTGAATCTTCTTGCACCTGTTCGGGTGAAGTCGTCATTCTTAAGCAGCGGGATGTGCAGCCGCTTTTCTGTATCTCCGCGCCCGGCGGTTCCGGGTATGCTTAAGAATGACGTGATTATGCAAACAAATGCAACTATCCAGCGCAGTGCGCAGCGCCCTGTCGACATCAAGGCATGGTTGACGGGAAAGGCACAATCTTTATCCAGATGGTATAACAGCCGTAGTACATTCTATTCAAAGCTGGCCGGCTTCGAGGTTACATGGAAGACGGCAGTACGTGTCAACATCTTCACTCTCCTTATTTGTATAACCGCCATAGTAGCTATGCAACAGCCTGTGGTCTCTATCGTTTCGGCCGCTTGCTCGGCATGGGTGGTATATCGTCTTAACGCTGATGACAAGAAAGGGGGTGAGCAATGAATAAATATTATATTACTGTGCATACTTTTTACAATACAACTTTATTGGGGCACGCCGTAGGACAAGAGGTGCTTAGCAAGTTCCACAGGTCTTTAGTTAATCAAGAGAACGTCGATAAGGACATAAAAGACTTTATCAACAACGCTATGGATAAGCACTTAAAGAAAAACAGAAGACTAAAGCCTATGCTCATATCAAAGCATGACAACGGCAATTCGTTTGTCATTACCCTTGTACCTCTTAATGGTAATGATATATTGAGGGCTTTTACGCTAACCGGAGAATTGGTTGAGCATGACTATACGGAGAAAGGGGGTGAGCAATGAGAAGCCTTATTTTGAACGTCAACAGGACGAAAAAGGTGTTTGACTACAACCTGACTGAAAGCGTTTACCAGAACCTGCATGACATAATGGACGGTGTGGTGATAAGCGAAGACGAGGTTACCGCCCTGACGGGCTTGCTCGTACAGATGACAGAGATAAGAGGCGTGGTAATGGTGGCATGCGACCACGTGCAGGATAAGGATATGGAATGGGAGTTCACAATCTATACCGGCTTTGAGGACAGCGACGACCGCGAACTCATAGAAATCACGGCGCAAGACTACGGCGAAAACATGCTTGGCGAAAGCCTGATGGGCGACATCATAGACAGCATGGCCAACTGCAACCTCTACCCTGAAGGGAAACACAGGCGGTACAAGTTCCTGCACTCGCTGACGTATGACGAAAGGATATGGGCGGAGATACTTGACGCCTACTTCTACAACTCACATAGTTCATGCGACGGCGACAGCCCCGAGATGCTTATGGAGTTTAAGACATCTGCAGAGATAGCTGACGACCTTGAAGAGATGTGCACCATGGACGCGGTTTTCATAACGCGCTATATGCACGCATACGGATATCATCCGCAGCGCAAGGCCGACGGAAAGATGGCGTGGAAAATATTCATGCCTGTCAGTTAAGCAGACTTGTATTTTTCGAAAAACAACACATATCATATCTTTGCACTCGATACTTCTAAGTTATTAATTTAATTAAAGTAAAACACGTCTGCCGCCACTGCGTGAGCCGTGCCGGCAGTTTATAGTTTTCTTTTTTATTTTTATTGACTATTCATATAAGTTGTTTAATTTTTAAAGCCTGCCGCTCGCGAGAGCCGCAGGCTTTTTTGGTATTTTTCCATGCACACGTTTCTCCATATCTTTGTAGAAAAACAAAGACATGACAGTAACTACTTCATTTCCGCCACAGCTGTTCTCGTCCACGGTGCCAGACATAAAGGCTCTGACAGACGAGACACGCGTGCACGTGGTAATGCGCCTTGACACATCTGAGGTGTACAACGAATATCTTTATCCTGATAAGGACGGCTCAATAGAGATTACCGATATTCCGGCGCTTGTAACGCTGTTTCTGCGCCAGAAGCTCATAGCCACTCTTACAGTAGAGCTGCATGAGGAACGTCTGTCAGGCAATTCATCAGACGGCGAGACAGAGGAGACTGACTCGGCTCAGCTAACGTCGAGCCTTGTCTATTGTGCCGCACTGGTAGAAGACGACGCACAGACATTCTGTACAAACAAGTTCCTATCCATCCTGCAGGGAGCCAAGATGACATCTGTCGGCAGGCTGGAGTACTTGCATTATACAGGTTCAGACGGTGCCAGCGTAACGGCTCACTATGACGACGGCAGCACCCAGACATTCGCGGCGACAAAAGTAGGAGGCAACAGCAGCTACTCCACTATTGACGTGTCGCCGGCACGTTTCGCTTCGGAGGCAAAGACGCTGTGCTCGTTCGAGGTTACCGCCGGAGCACGCAAGCAAACATACGAGATCGACCAAGGAAATCCGGACGCAGCCCCTGTGCTTCTCTTCGTCAACAGCTTCGGCTGCCAGGAGATAGTCTATTGCACCGGCACTCATGAGGTTTCGCCAGAGTTCAAGTACTCTTCCGCCTACATCGGTGTGAACATGAAGAACTACGACATAGAAGAGACAAGAAAGTTTAACGCCGATACCGGCGTGCTGTCCTACCCTATGGCTTTCTGGATTAACGACCTGTTCCGATCGGACGAGGTGCAGCTGCTCAACTTCGTAAACGGAGAGCCTAAACCGGGGAAAATGGTAGTAATCACGGATGTCAACGCCGAATATGACAACAATCTTGACAGCATGCCGCGCTTCAAGTTCACCTACACTTACGCCCAGCGCAACCATAACGTGCTTGACACAGCAAGAGCCGGCCGCATATTCGACAATACTTTCGACAACACTTTCAACTAATTATATGGAAATTAAAGTTATACACATATCTGAAGTTCTGAAGCTCATGAACCACGCACTGATGAACCACCAGAAGGTAAGTTTCAAGGCGTGGAAACTTGGCACAGGAGCCAATGACCCTGAACGAGGAGAACTGAAGACATATAACGGCGTGTACGTGACATCTCACTCCAAAACCGGCTCATACCGTATATTTGACCCTTTGGCCGAGGATAAGGCCTACAGATACAGGCGTGTTAATGAAGTGTTTATAGCAGAATTTTTAAACAAAAAAGTGATTTGGTGATAATGGAAAATAATCTTGAGTTTGTTAAAGTCGGCCACATAGGCGACTCTAGCATTTATCGCATTCTTCCTGCCGTACAGATTGGCGGCAGCAGCTTCAAAGATTCTGTTAGCGAAGAATACGGAACAGACTCGGCTACAGTTTTCGATGAAGATGTACTTTCTGACAGCACTACCAAGCCTCTCTTTATTAAAGACAAGGAATATAAGTATATTCCTTACGGCGACGATGACGACATGCCGGCAAAATTACGCCGCCTTATAGGCGCCAGCATGGTTACGTCTCAGGGTATGGCCTTCGATATCATAGCATGCTACGGCCAGGGCATACGGTTTGTCAACCGTGACGATAAGTCTGACGTTACAGACCCGGAGATTAGGAGATTCTGCATGCGTAATTCTATTCATGAGTGCTATATGGAACAGGCCACGGACATGAAATATTACTTCTTCACAGTTACCGAAATAATTCTCTCCGGCGACCAGAAGAAAATTGTGCAGGTGCGCCATCTCGAGACATGCTACTGCCGTTTCGAACAGGCTAGAAACGGCAAGATAGAACATGTTTTCTATGGCGATTTCAACGATTCTACGCCGCCCAAAAACGCCGTGGCCATACCGCTGCTCGATATCTACGACCCGCTCGGCGACCTTCTCGTAAGGCTTGGCCGCGACCCCGACCCTCGCACCGGCAAACTGCTAACGCCGACAAAAGACCGCAAGTTCGCCATTGTTTGTCGTATGCCCACACCGGGCTTCAGGTATTACCCTTTGCCTTATTATATGTCGATATTCCGTGATCACTGGTACGACATATACAAGCTGATCGGACTCGGTAAGAAGTTCCTGATCAAGAACACCAGCGCACCTAGGGTGCAGATAGAGGTGCATGACGACTACTGGAGCCGTGTCTGCGCCAATGAGAACATCACAGACCCAGTCAAGAGAGCTGAACGCATCAAGGAGGAACAGCAGAAAATAATTGACTTTGTTTGCGGCCCTGAGAATGCCGGCAAGGCCATCCTCACCCACTATTATGTTGACCCAAACGGAAAGGAGTGCCGCATGGTTAGAATATACGACCTTACAGAGGGGCGCAAACAGGGCGGCGACTGGAGCGACGACATGTCAGAAGCATCTAACGCTCTATGTTTCGCTCTCGGTGTACACCCTAACCTTATCGGAGCGACACCAGGAAAAAGCCAGATGAACAACAGCGGAAGTGACAAACGTGAGCTGTTTACGTTGAAACAGGCCATGGAAAAGCCATTCCACGACATCATGGCCAAGCCGTGGCATGTGATTCTTCACTTCAACGGATGGGCTGAAAAATATACCGTTGACGTACCTATGATAGAGCTGACGACGCTCGACAAGAATACCAGTTCACAGACTGTATCAATAAGCAATAATAACGAGGAGGATAAAAATGGATCTGACAATAACAAAAGAAGAATTTGAAAGCGTACTCTATGTTGCAACATCAAAGCACATGGAAGTGTTCGAGAGTGTACAGCCACATATAGAGAACGCAACAGAAGACTGCATTGAAGAATTCTTCGGCAGTTTCTCAACAGATAATGCTAAAGTCATTAAATGTGCGAAAGACTATATCTGCGTTGACGCGTTCTTGCTGGTGTTCCGCCAGCTGGACCTCGTGCTCACCCCTACCGGTTTCGGAGTTGTGTCTAACCAGACGACATCACCGGCAAGCAAACAGAGAGTGGACGCCCTCGAGACTCAGCTTAGGCTTATTCGTGAGAAAGTGAAAGCACGCTTGATCAATCGCCTCACATCAACAGAGGACTGGGGCAAAACGGAGGCGGCTAAAAGATGCATACGTACTGTATTCTACAGCATCTCACTTTTTGAACGCTATGCCACAACTCCTGTCTCATTTGAATCATGGCAGGAGGCACAGATACAGATAATGGAGGCAGACATGAAGCTCAGAAAGAAAATCTCAGATGCTCAGATGGACAGAATTCTTGAATCCGTGAGAAACGGAACTGCGGCTGCAGACTATTCCTCTATTATTTGGCATCTGCAGATGTTCTTCTCACTCTACATAGCCCATTCGCCGCTGATTGGAGAGAGAATGAGAATTATCATTGTCACAATGGAGGCAAACCCTGAGACATACAAGGAATATATGGAATCTGACGCATACAAAATCAACCACTATGAACCTTATAAAAACAAAAAAGACAGCCCGGCCTTCTTCTTCGCAGGTTGAGATAAAGCTGCACACTCCGAAAGCTTGGCACGAACTTACACAGGAACAACTCCGCTACGTGCTTACGCTAATGTCTGAAGGAATCGAAGGAGATACTCTAAAAGCCATGATGCTCATTCGCTTCAATCACATAAATGTTGTCAGAAGGAGTAAAGATGGGTGGAAGATGGTGAAAGATAATAAAGTCTTCTATGCAGATAAATGGCTTTTAGCTTCACTTATAGGAGAAATGAAGTTTGTTGACAGGTACGAGAACTTCGACACTAGGTTGGATGGTGTACAGGGATTCCGTGCCGTCAACAACCTTCTTAATGGCGTTCCTTTCAATGACTATCTGAAAATGGAGATAGCTTATCAGATGTATTCTTCAACGAAAGACGAGAAATATCTTGTAAGCTTGGCACGACTTCTATACCGTGACGTCCATGGGAAGCCTGCCAACACTATAAGCCTTGATAAGGCGGAGATGCTTTCGGTCTATCTCTGGTATGCACACATAAAGGATGTGTTCTCGCAGATTTTTCCAGACCTTTTCAAAAAGAAAATGACAACTGATACAGACGATGAAGGGATTGACCTGCGAGTTGTTACAGATGCCCAACTGAGACTGCTCACTGACGGCGACGTCACGAAAGAGGATGCTGTGAGACGTGTCGACTGCAAGCGAGCTCTTACAGAACTTAACGCTAAAGCGAAAGAGGCGCGTGAGATGCAGGCTAAATTAAACGCTAAGTAATGTCTGATATGTTTAATGCTATTGAATATCTCGAAAAGATTGCCAAGGCTAACAGCCTTGCGAAGAAACATGAGTTTATCGTGGGCGAGTGCAGCGGTATAGAGGGACTCGAACCGCTGATGCAGAACTACCGAAAAGCGGCCAACTACATCATGGTGGACGATACCGTGGACGGCTCTATGATTTCAAACCGGGTAGGTTGGTATAACAGAAGAACCTACACGGTGTTTATCTTCGCCATGTACCGTGAGGATGACATGGACGACAGACGCCAGAAGCTCGACCTCTGCAGGGAAATCTTCCGGCAGCTGCTCTCTCACCTCATAGCCGACACGGAGAAATACGAATACGACCTCGTGTATATGCGCACTCAGTCTATTCAGTACAGAGAACTCAACAGCTACAACTTCTCTGGAGTGACAGGTCTTTACTTCATGCTTAACGTTGACGAACCTGCTGACCTACAATTTGACGCAAGCCTATGGGAGTAATGAAAAGATTGCTCGAATACGAGTATGACTCAAGAAGACGGTATAATGGCCAAGGACATCTTTACAGTATGTCAGAGCTTGAAGCTTTTGAGAAAGGATGGACAGACTTCATGATTGACATCTGGAGGGAACGCATGGTTATGCTGAACATAAACAATACAGGCACATTAAGCAACTCTCTTTCTGGACACATAAGTGGAGATGAAGGACAACGTGAAATTTCCCATAAGTTCCTGATGTACGGCATTTATGTCGCTTTGGGCGTAGGTAGAGGATATGAGCCGGGAAATGGCGGAGACCTTGAGTTCTTGTCGCCTTCTTACAGAGAAGAGCACGGCCTTAACAAACCTAGGAAACGCGGTCCTGCATGGGGTGGCGGAATGACCAGCGGAAAGCCAAGAAAGCCTAGAGACTGGTTTGCGAAAAAATATTTCTATTCCATGAAAAGGCTTATCGAAAAAGAAGCTGAATTTTATGGACAGTCATATAACGGTACGCTAGTTGAAGCCATCGCAACTCTTTTTGAAGAAGGGAAGGCACCTACTGTAACTAACGTAAAGAATGTTATTCAACTTTGACTTTGTATTTTTCGCAACAGTTGTTTGTTTCTAAATTTGCGATATGGAGATAGACCAGCTAAAACAGATGTTCGAAGGCATACGTGACGAAAAACGCATGTATGCCAATACTGCTACAAGGATAGGAGACGCTTTTCTTGCGCTTCTATCTTATGTAGGTTCTTCTAGTTCTTCAGCTTCACGTAATTATCTGAGGAAAGACCAAGAAGATACAACTTCATTTCTTGTAACATTTGAAGCTGGAATTAATCTAGGCGAAGACATCTACAATATTGACGCTGCTGGCAATGCCATTTTAAGATCTCTAAAGAGCGGCCCTTTTGACCCCGGAAAAGGAGAGAAAGGGACCTTTGACATTTATGTCGCTGATGATAATTCTTGCCTTGATATCGACAAAGTTAACATAAGAGAAAGCCTTAAAGTCACTTACCTACAGATAGGCAACGGACTTCTTAAATGGGATGAAGAAAACAAGGCTTTCTATGTTGAACAACTAGATGGCACACCTGCCAGTTTCTATGCAACAAAAGGGCTATCTGCATTAGGTTTTAATTCCTTATCTGATACAGGTGGAGGCTCATTCGACCTTTTACAGGACTGGGATAAATATGTAGACGAGACAGCTAAAAGCATGGCTTTGTCGGCTTATCTTGGTAAAGACCTGCTGGATAGGATAACTTCTCTTGAAAAAGGCCAAAAAGGACACAAGATAACCATATCCGGCTCAGGAAATGTCGTTGTTAATGTAGAAGAAAGTAGCGACGGAGGCACCCTTACATTCACTAAGGGGAATATAGATCTTAGCGGTTACGCCACTACAACAGCCCTTGCTGAAGTTTCTAAAAAGGCAGATGCCGTTACGACGAAGGTAAATGATTTTCTTGAGGGTACGGACACTGACAACATTATAAACCGGTGGAAGGAACTGGAAGCATTTCTTGCAGGACAGACACAGACGTCCACACTTGCTGAATTACTTGAGGTAAAGGCTGACAAAAATTTGAGGATTAATGCTGGAACCGGACTTGCCGGTGGCGGCAGCCTGTCGGCGGATATCACACTGACTCTTGCAACAGTAGGGACTGAAGGTACATACACAAAGGTAGTAGTAGACAAGTACGGTCGCGTAACCGGCCATGCCACATTAAGTGCAGGAGATATCCCTATGCTCGACATATCCAAGATCAGCGGCCTGCAAGGAGAATTGGACAAGAAACTGAACATAAATGATTTCGGGAGCAAGTTTGCCGCAGAGATGGCAAACTGGTTTAAGAAAGACACTGAAGGCAATGTGTTTGTCGCTAACGCCAAAGGATTCTACTCGGAGTCTTTCGTATCAGCACTCGGCATGAATTCCGGCGGCAGCTCCGGCAGCTCTTCTTTCGACCTTCTACAGGACTGGAATAAATATGATGATTCAACGGCAAAGAATACTGCCCTATCAGCTTATCTTGGTAAAGACCTGCTGGACAGGATGAGAATAGAGTTTTCCGATATGGACAACTGCCGGATAAACGGCACAGGAAAATCAGGCGTGTTTGATGTCTATTCTAGCGGCCATAGTGTCGGCACTTTATTAGTGAGCAACGATATTATGAGCCATGGCACAAATCAGTTGTTTATAACGAATATGCTGATGGATGTTGACAGCAACACCCATCAGGACGACAGGATATATGTTTATTACAGGTATTACAACTTTAACGCTCCAAATGCCGTAACGGAGAAAGGAACATGGAGTAAATGGTGCCTTGTAATAGGATCAAAGGCCGGTGAGAACGGCATGGCACGTATAAAAGGAATCAGAGACAATGACATAGATTATGTTCAGAACGCTATCGGCGTATGGGCAATAGACGGTACTGCATACAATGCAGCATCAGAAACAGATATTAGTAATATTTTTAATTAAAAAGTTATTATGGCAAAATTTTTAGACTTGACAGGCTTAACCCATTTTTGGAGTAAAGTAAAGGCTTATGTAGACGGTGCTGTAAGTGCAGCAAAAACAACAGTAGGTAATTATACAATTAACGGGCAAAAGATTAGTACTAATCCTACCATACTTGGCAATGTGACAAATGACGCTCAGGTCAAGCGCAGTGAGATGGGAGTTAAGAATGGTGTAGCTACGCTTAACGAAAATGGGAAAGTTCCGTCATCTCAGCTGCCAATGTTTATGGATGATGCTTTAGAGTTCGAAACAGAGATTGCAAATAGTGCCAGCATAACGATTAAACAGGCATCAACAGGTAAACCTACATCAATAGTTTATTTGCGTGATAAGGATAAATTTGTTGCATCAACAACCCCGGAGGGCGGTTTGGGAAGTCCCGAATATTATTCAGCGTGGGGAGAAACAGACAAAATTAGAGTTTATACCGATTATGGAACTCCTGTGCAGGGTCAAGGGGTTACTCCTAAAGACGGAGTGATATATGTCAATCTGGGAAATGCCAAGAACTACAGATATGCCGGTTCATCCGCAAAACTGGTAGCTTCAGGTTCTGACTTAGCACTCGGAGAAACATCAAGTACGGCTTTTAGGGGTGACTATGGTAAGATAGCTTATAACCATGCGCAGGCAAAGGGTGTGGCTTTAAGTACAGAAAAGCTATATAAGATAACAACCAATTCAGAAGGACACGTAACAAAAGGAACTGCAGTTACAAAAAACGATATTACTGCACTAGGAATACCTGCACAGGACACTACATATGGTATCGCAACGGCATCTAAGGCCGGTCTTGTTAAGCCTGCATCCGTTATTACAAAGCCTACAATAAATACAGCAACGACTACATCAGGCAAATATTATCACGTGCAAATGAGTAGTGACGGTGCTATGTTCGTTAATGTCCCATGGACAGACAACAACACGACTTACGGATCTATCTCTGAATCAGAAATAGACAGTCTATTCTCATAACAACCCTTAAACAGGGTATCAAAATAGAATGCTCCACTTTCATTAAAAACTTGCCTATGAAATTTTTAGATTTAACAGGACTTTCACACTTTCTGGATAAGCTGAAAAGTTTAAAAGGGGCTGATAATGGCTTTGCCGGACTTGATAAAAACGGTTTTGTAGAAGAGGATCAGCTATTGTACAGGTCGAAGGAAGTTATATACTTCACAAAACAGGTATCAAGCACGACCATGGCTTCTGTTGGTACTTCTCTTATAAATCCTAAGCAAGTTGTTTATGATAAGAGTAAAAAACGATTTGTTGCCACTAATGCATCAACATCTGTATACACAAGTTGTCAAGCTGCTTGGGCTCAGACATCAGAAGAAGCATATAAGGCCTCTTCATCTTTTGGCAGCCAGGATGGCACAAACGGAATCACCCCTAAAACAGGAGTCATATATTATGATGAAGAATTAAAAAAGACATATATATGGAATGGGAGCTATCTGGAAGAAACAGACTACTCTGTAGATGGAGATACGACTCTAAAGCATATATTCTTTAATAAAAGTTCATCGGTAACGTCTCCAAGCAATACAGTTAGTCACGACATTAATATTACTAGCAACAAAGTAGGATTTCAATTTGTATCCCCACTGGTTGCGACATACGTGACTTCTACCGACCCCATAAATTCAAGTAGGCCCAAAATTCAAACCATACAAGTCACTATGCTTGATGCCACTTCTGCAAGAAATGGCTATATGACAAAAACTCAAGCAAGCCAATTAAGTAGTTTATATACTTCACATGGGAATAAATCATATTTACCATTGAGTGGTGGAACCGTTAACGGAAACGTAACCGTTAACGGGAAAATAACAGCCAATGGATTAGTAATACCAGTTAATTATTATGCCAAATATGAAAGCTGGCTTGCACAATCCTTCATTAATGATTTTGGCGGAAAGGCAGAATGCAGTTTTCAAACATATACTTCAAATGGTGAATTAAGATTTGTTCGTCAGACAAAAGCTAATGTTGATGTTGCAGATGGACAAGGAAATTATACTTATATCGTCTACAATGCCAATGGAAATATACAACTGGCTAATCAAAGGACCACCATAAATTATTCTGACGGCTCTATTACAACGCCAAAAGTGACACAAACATCTGACAAAAGATTAAAAGAGAATATAAATACTATTACTGAAGACTTAGATAAGATAAAAGAAATTGAATTCTTTGAGTTTAATCTGAATGATGATGTAAATAAAACAAAATCTTATGGCGTCATAGCTCAAGACTTAGAAAAAGTTGGACTTGAGAATCTTGTTGTAGAGGATGCCAATGGATACAAAGCTGTAGATTATACCGCTTTGATTATGCTGGAGCTGCAGAGGCAGAGAAAGGTGATCGCCGCACTGGAGGAAAGGCTGGCGGAGATTGAGAAAACGTGGAGTTGGAAATGAATTACGGAATAAAATGGGAATAATTGAAGGAAACATCATATCTGCCCCGCTTAACACAAGGGATGTCGGATCTGTCCTTGGCTCGGCATCAAATGACGTGGGCACTCTTTGCACGCACGCCAACATCAACATGTGGGCAAAGTTCAAGCCTGTGCCGTTGCGTGCTATGTTCCCGGAAGACACCTTAAAAGGTTCTTCGGACTGGAATGGTACCCCGCAATCAAGCACGCATAAGCCTTGGTGGTATGGCGACGGAGACCAGCCGGCATACACGGTACCTGTCATAAGTGAACTTGCAGATATGGGAAGTAACGGCAACCAGAATAGCGAGGCTGTGTGGAGATATAACGGTCCGACAGGCAAAGGTGCTTCTGCAGCACATCCTGACTTTCCTTTCAGACTTACCGATTTTGTGGGATATAGGCATGACGCAAGGCCGCCGTTCACGGTAAACCTTCCTACAGAACTGACAGCTGACAACTTCACCTATTTTGGGGTTGACATGCCGGACAGAGAGCAAGGCGAACTTGACTTGTCGGACATTTGCGACATACTGCATCTGAGTGCAGTATATATAGGCATAATCATCAAGAACATAACACGTGGCATAACAACGGCTTATGTAAGCACGACGGCTCTTAATGCCAACAACAGCGACAGCTGGGCTTTGCCTGTTGTAATAAACAATGGCTCAACCATCGAAAACGGAGGCGCCGGACAGACTATATCAGAGTCAGACACGATAGATGTGTACCTGTTTCTTTCTACATCAGCAGGGGAGACAAACTGGGAGAACATGACAAAATACAGTGCCCTTCTTATTCCCGATATGCACATCTACAGGAGATATAAAGGATATGGCCACAATATCAAGATTTTCACGGGTACATTTACGTATGTCCTGGAAGCAGAAAACATCCTTGATTGGGGCAAGACATGGTACTACAAAGACAGCGACGGAAACATTTTCTCTTTCCGAAAGACTGTTGACCAGATTTCAAACCCGGACTCAAAAGTAACCGTTAAACTCACAAGCGGAAGCACTGCATACGATTCTTTACGTGCCACAATCGTACAGAAGGGCAAGGTTAGGGATACTAACACAGGTCTTCTTACAGAGATAAATCTCGTCTACGCCTTGGCATACAATGAGGGTGCAGGAATGATAGGTACATCAAACAAGACCCTCGTACTTGGAACGAAGTTTAATACAATCTCATTTGCAGCATACCCCACGGAGGAAGACGCTAACAGAGAAAGCAACATACAATGGATGCGAGGCATGCCGATAGTCCAGAATGTAGAATATAACAACGCGGATGCTAACCTCGAAGGCGCTGTTACTGATAATATATTGGATGTAACCGTAATGATTTCGCCTTCATCTCAATATACACGAATTGATCTTACCAATAACGGAACACCCGTGAGTGTGGAACAATAATACAAACTATAATTTGTATGTCAAGATAAAAATAATTTAATCAAAACTTTATAAACAAAATCATGAAAAAGATAACAACAGAGAAAATCCTGAGCGTCTATAACCTCATAAGTGACGCAAAACTCACAAAGATGGAGGACTGCGACAAGTTCAAAATGATTAAGATTATCCGTGCCTTGAAACCGGTAGTAACGAATTTTGAAGACTTTAAAAAAGTTGCCAAAGACAAACTGAAAGGCGATAATCACGACTATATGCTGGAGAAGGCACAACAGTGGCAGGCGGAGGGCGAAAAGACAACTCTGAGTGAGTCTGAGCGTATTGAGATAAACAGATACTTTAACGACTACAACAACAAGATTTCCGAATGTCTGAAGGACGAGGGCCTGAAAGAGAACAAACTGGATTATGAACCGCTCAAAGAGCATATATTCGGAAAACTTGTTGCCAGCAACGACTGGACACTGGGCCAGATTGCTGCGATTGAGGAAGTTATAATTTAATATCTAAATAAATTTACTGATATGTTTGAACAAGATCTTTATATGAACAGCGGCACCAGAATGTTTACGTTCGCCATGATGGGCAACGAGCTTGTTGCCGTGATATATGATGCACGCTGGTTTTTGGCGACGATACTTTTATGTGTATTAGCTGACTTCCGCTATGGTTGGGGCGAAAGCAGCAAGCGGTTCAATATGGCCAAGAAAAAGGGAGACAAGATAGTGATGTCGCAGTATAAGTGGCGCACGTCAAGGGCTATCAGAAGGTCAATCAATAAGTTGATGGACTACCTGATGTGGGTGAGCATAGGTGCTTTTATTGGCATGGCTCTCCTTAAGCCTATAGGTGTTGATTACATGATGGGCGGTTTTGTAGCCACTTGTATTGCCGTTGGCTGCGAAGCAAAGTCTTTCTTTGGTCATTTCTTTTGGCTTCATGGGGTAAGGATTGAAGAAAAGAGTATTAAGGGCTTTTTCAGGGCGTTTGTCGTTGCTTTCGCAAAGCGCAAGAACAAAGACATAGGTGAAGCCTTGGAAGCCGGTTTTGATGAAATAGATAAAAAGTAAAGTTATGAGAAGCATTAAAAGAATTTTTGTACATTGTACTGCAGGAAGCCAAAGGCAAACAATTGCAGACATTAAGGCGGAGTTTAAACGTAAAGGTTGGAAGAACCCTGGATATCATTATGTTATCCAGGCAGATGGGACTGTTACGCAATTGTTAGGCGAACAGTTTGTCAGCAATGGAGTGCAGGGCTACAACTCAACATCAATCAATGTTGCGTACATGGGTGGTATAGACGCAAATGGCAAGGCGGTGGACAACAGGACGGAAGCCCAGAAGGCAAGCCTTGTAAAGCTGCTTAAGGAGTTGAGGGGCCGTTACCCGAAGGCTCAGATACTCGGTCACAGGGATATCAGCCCTGACACCAATCATAACGGCAAGGTTGACTCATGGGAGAGGATAAAGGAATGTCCTTGCTTTGATGCCATAACAGAATATAAAGGTATATAGTTATGGGAATGGTTAAAAGGTTGTTATATCTCATTATCCCCTACATCATATTGAGTTCGTTGGCAGGATGCAAATCTGTTCAGTATGTGCCTATGGAGACTGTTAGAACCGACAGTATTTATGTAGACAGATACCAGCGTGACAGCATATATCAACGAGACAGCGTATTCGTCAACAGATGGATAGCTGGAGATACTGTATATCAGGATAAGGTCGTTTGGAAGTACGTCTATCGTGACAAGATTAAATATGACACTGTGGCCATCTTGCGTTCGGACACGCTCCGGGTTCCTTATCCAGTGGAGAGCAGACTTTCGACATGGGAAAAAATCAGGTTAAAAGTCGGGGGATGGGCCATTGGGTGCATGGTTATTACCATTATAATATTTTCCATTTACATAATTCGGAATATGGCTGATAAGAGATGAATATGAAATTTATTTAAATATCAAAATAAATCACCTCAACATATTGCATAGTTAGAATAAATTTACTACCTTTATAACAGAAATATTATTTATGATAATTACCAAATTTAACAAGGAACAGATATGACAACTTTTATAATTGCATTATTTATTACATACTTCATCATTCTTATTTGGAAAGGTGGTGGATGGTTTTCAAAAGAAAGCTACAAACAGGAAGCAAGGGAACAATCTTTATATCAAAGTAAAAACAATAATACTAATTTTATTGAAAAGGCTATTGATAACAGAGGCTATGATCCATACGATGGACTTGTACAATACAAAAATGGAGTTTATACAACAATAATCTTTGGAAATAAGGATTATCCAATAACACGTTATCTTAATGCCAATTCAATAGAAGAACTTCAGAAATTAGCAGACCCTTTCCTTAAAAAACGCCGGGATGCATGGGTCAAGAGGAAAAATAAACAAAAGAAAAAATAATGTATTTTTCTTGTTTTCTAAAAAACGTTATGTTTGCAAATAACCAAATATAACGTTTTTTTTATGTCAAATAATAATACTTACACTACAACCATATTCCTTAATGACGAACAGGCGGTTAACAGGTTGAATGCATTACAAGCCAACGTGGAAAAATACCGCAAAGCTAAACAACAGGCTTTACTGGATGGTGATGACAAGGCATTCAAGACTGCGAACAAGCAGATAAAGGAATGTGAAAAGGAAATGAAAGCTTTATCTACTACGGCACAGAACGTTGACAGGGTACTTAACAATCTGTCGACAACTTCCGTAATTGATATAAAGAATACTATAAAAGCAATTAACAAAGAACTTAATAGCGGAGCTGTACATAGAGGGACAAAAGAATGGGATTACTTCCAAAGGAAGCTCAAAGAATGTCGAACTGAACTTCGAAACATTCAAAATGAATCTGCTGCTGCAGAAAATGGAGGCTTTTTTAAAAGAACTGTTAACTTCCTGAACTACAACTGGGGTGCTATAACTCAAATAATAAGCAGTCTGACGGCATTGACGTTTACAATTCGGCAGGCAACGACAGAATATGCGGATATGGAAGAAGCAATGGCCGACGTACGCAAATATACCGGCCAAACCGCAGAAGAAGTACACCGGATGAACGAGGACTTTAAAGCAATGGATACGCGTACATCTCGTGAGAAACTAAATGAGCTTGCCGGAGCAGCAGGAAGGCTCGGCATACAAGGCACGGAAGCCATTGAGGCATTCGTCGACGGAGCTGACAAAATCAACGTCGCCCTAGGTGATGACCTTGGCGATGGAGCTGTTGATAAGATTGGTAAATTGGCTACAATGTTCGGCGAAGACGACAAGAAGGGATTACGCGGTGCTATGCTTGCAACTGGCTCCGCAATCAACGACCTTGCCCAATCGTCTTCTGCTAATGCCGGATATATTGTTGATTTCACCGCAGATCTGTCAGGCGTCGCCATCCAGGCTGGAATGACGCAGCAACAACTCATGGGACTTGCGTCAGCTCTTGACCAGAATATGCAAGAGGAAGCAACGGCGGCGACTGTTTTCTCGCAACTTATCACCAAAATGTACCAAGAACCTGCTCGCTTCGCTCAGATTGCCGGCATGCAGGTGAAGGAGTTCACCAAGCTGATGAAAGAGGATGCAAACCAAGGACTGCTCACTTTTTTAGAGGCAATGCGCTCTAAAGGCGGTTTTGACGCTATGGCGCCTCTGTTTCAGGAAATGCAGCTCGACGGCACGCGCGCAGTCGGCGTGCTATCAGCTGTAGCCAGCCATCTTGACCAAGTAAAGGAAGCTCAAGACATTGCAAACAAATCTTATGCTGAAGGAACAAGTGTTCTTGCGGAATTCAATGTACAAAACAACACCGTTCAGGCTGGAGTTGACAAAGCAAAAAAAGAATTCCAAAATCTGACAATAGAACTAGGCGAGAAACTTCTGCCTATTGTAAAATATACTATAACATCGAGCTCGCTTCTTGTTAAATCGCTCTCAGTTATTGTATCTTTCATCACACGCCACATCAACGTTATTTTAGCTCTTACCACGGCAATAACGACATATATCGCAATACAAAAAGCGTCTATTGTCGTTGACAAACTTAAAGTGATGTGGACAGGCAAAATTATGACCGCCATTAAAGCATTATATACAACAATGCTGAAAAATCCTTATCTTGCGGTTACAGCCGCTGTATTAACTCTTATTGCTGCTTATAAGGATTGGAAAGATTCAATCGTAGAAGTATCACAAACACAACAAGATCTTGATGAAGTAAACAGACTTGCATCTGAGACAATCAGTGCAGAAAAGAATCAACTGGATGAACTATATCGATCTGCAACGAACAAAGCTGAAGCGGACGCTGTCAGACAAGAGGCTATTCGTCAGTTAAACAATATAAGTCCTGAATATCTAGGTTTCCTTAATGCCGAGAATATACATACTCAGGCTGCAAAGAACGCCATTGACGCTTACACCAAATCTCTATTACTTAACGCTAAGGCAAAGGAACTTAATTCGAAGCTCGATGAGCTTAGCAGAAAAAAGAATGAGGCACAAAACGCTGATTATACACGATGGTATGATGGATTCCAAACTGCCATAAACTCTATTGCCGACAAGATAGAACGTGCCCGCAACGGGTTAAGCTCGCTTTTTTCTCAGGGATCATTCAGCACTGGCTGGAACGACAAAACTAGCCTTGAGGGATATGCGATGAACACAGCTCAAGCTGCATTAATAAGATACAATAATGCTATTTCAAAAATTTCAGAAGAAGAGAGAATCCTAAGAAAGGAGCTTCAAGAAACAAACAAACAAATTCTTGAAAATGCCGTTGTGCTAAATAAGTCTGCTGACGCTGCTAAGCATGCTGAAACAGGAAATAAAACAACTTCTAGCGAGAAACAGCGGAAAGAGGAAGAAAAAATTCGCAATAAAAGAGAGCGAGCAGAGAAAAAAGCACAAGCCGAAGCATTAAAGAGGCAAAAAAATACGGACAAAGAATATGTGGCTGAACTGAATGTACAGCTGGCCACACTAGATTACCTGTATTCAAACGGCCTAGTATCTTACAAAAGTTATTTACAACGCAAAGAAACGTTGCAGCTCAATAGTATTGATAAGCGGAAAAAACTTTGGGGAGAAGAATCGACTGAAGCGAGAATGCTTGCTGATGATGAAGTGAAAATAAGACAAAAAACCATTGAGGCTTTAGGAAAGCTCAATGAACAAGAGATAGAACATGAACGTGTCGCTAAAGAAGCTAAAATTAACGCTATGTTCTATGACGAATCATCAGATATATTCCTTAATGAGAGTGCCATGAATGAGGCGCTTTTCCGCAACGACATTGACGCACTTAACAAACGTCTCAGCTTATACAAGACAGGAACTGAAGAATGGCTTTCTCTTAAAGCAGAAATAGAAGAAAAGCAGAATCAGCATCAGTATGATCTGCAAGCAGAACATGACTCTAAGCTGATTGATCTTCGTAAAGAATATCTTAATCAAGGTAATGCCATGGAAGAGCAGATTGAAATGAACTGGCTTGATAAATTCTACCAAGAAGGACTCCTTAACGAGGAAGAATATCAGCAGGCAAAAATGGCAATACGTGAACGTTATGCTTCAATGCCATCTACTGCAGACGACACCACACACAACACGGCAAAGTCTATGCTTAACGCAGCAGAAAAATCTGCCGGACCACAGGCTCAGTATATAACAGACGGATCAGACTCAGGCATTACTGCAATATCCTCGATATCCGCCATAGTCCAATATAGGAAAAAGGTTAATGAAGACTTGAAGAAACTATATGGTGAAGACTATGAGAACAGCGCAGCGTATAACGAGGCAAAAAAGATGAACAATAATGCGATGTTCCAAGAAATTATCAGTGCAGCTTCAGTAGCATATAGCTCTATTAACAACATTATGTCTGCAGCATCGGCGTATTCACAAGCATGCTCTGACTATGAGGTTGCTAAGATAAAGGCAAACTACGACAAACAAATCGAAGCTGCCGGGAACAACTCAGCCAAAAGAGAAAAGCTAGAAAAGGAAAGAGATAAAAAGATTAATGAAGCCAAGAACAAAGCAAACAAGAAGGCTATGGCAATAGAGATCGCTCAAGCTTTAGCATCTACTGCAATGAACGCCATTTCAGCATACGGAGCCGTGCTACAACCAGAACAACCATGGACGGTGCCACTAGCCATCGCGGCAGCTGTAGCGGCGACTGCATCAGGTATGCTGCAAGTTGCAACTATCAAAAAACAGCACCAGGCAGAGGCTGCCGGCTATTATGAAGGCGGTTTTACTGGACCTGGTGACTATAGGCGCGAGGCTGGTGTCGTACATGCTGGAGAATTTGTTGCAAATCACAAAGCTGTCAACAACCCTCAGCTGCTACCTGCACTGCAGCTGATTGACCAAGCACAACGCAATAATACAGTTGCTTCTCTTACTGCTACCGATGTTAGCCGTGCTGTTGGAGGCGGCAATACTGCGGTTGTAGCTCCAGTTGTAAACGTTACTACAGATAATGAAGAGCTAAACCGTGTCATAAAAAACGTCGTTAATGTGGTTGACTCGCTTAATTCAATACTCGCATCTGGCATCAATGCAAATGTCTACATAGACGGCGAGAATGGCTTTGACGCTCAATACAGAAAATACCAACGTTTAAAGGGATAATATATGAATTACTGCATAATTAATGAAGAAAAGGTTTATCCTACTGTCGGTAATAACATAAAAATTACTAAGGAAAATCCACTTATAAAAGACAGGGATGCGCAGACAATGGAAATCGAATTTCCATTGTCTATATACAACAACAGAAAATTCTTTGGCAATGTCAACAGAATAGACGTTGCCAAACACTCAACAGAATACAATGATTGCATTCTTTATTCTAATAACCTTCTTATTATAAAAGGTAAGGGCACTATAACTAGCTATACTGAAAAAGCAGTCAAATTACAGATTATCTCGGGAATAAGAATGTCTTATACGGATGATTACTATTCATCTATATACATAGACGAGATTGACGCTTATGCTAATATAGATTTTGATCCTGCTATGCTCGACGAACATGGCTATCGGGGTCTATATGCCTTACCACCAGTGTATGATGAAACGAATGACATTGTACTTAACAGGAAAGACCTAATAAGGGAAAAGGATGATAATTTCAGAAAAGAAGTACTGCAAAACATTAGGATACAGCCTTTTCTGGCTTATGTCGTTCGTCGTATATTTTACTACCTTGGATATACACTAAATCACTGTTTCCTAGATGAGGAACCATGGTCTCGCATGCTTGTATATAATAATAAGAATGTGTTATCAATAAAAGGAGCATTGCCGCACTGGTCCATAAAGACTTTTTTATCTGAATTAAAAAAACTCTTTAATATCGGATATGTCTACGACGAGGAGAAAAAAACGGTTTCGTTAAATCGTTACTTTGACACACTCGATACAGTCCATTATGAATGCCTTGACGAATTCTCAACAGACTATGACGAGGACGGCCTTGAATACATAAATGCTTCTAATCTTAAATACAATCTTTCCGATGCTGAAGAAAACAGATATGCAGATATAGATGAGGAAGTGCTCTCTAAATTCACAATAAAAGACTATGTCTCAATAAGCGAGGCTCAGAAAGATATCAAAAATATGTCAGAAATTGAAAAGATGACATCTGTATTCAGATTCAGCAATGACCCATTTGGAGAAAAATGGGGCTATTGTTCCAAGAGTACAGACAATGAAGGAAACACTCTTTTTACTATATATTCTTTCGCCTGGTATATGCATGTCAGACGTGATGAAGGCAATGACACTAGTGTTGAACTCAATATAGTTCCAGCTGCAGCACATCATGTAGAATTCGATATAAGAATATATGATGCCAAATATTCAAAACCGGTTAGCTATTCTAAAAAAATTGGTTTCTCTATGCCTTCGTCTACGAACGACAACATATATACAGAGGAAGAAATTTACAGTGACTACATCTCTGTAGAAGATTACTTAAAGAATGGCAATGAACCTTCTGAAAGAGAAGAGTCAGAAAGAATGGAGCTTTACTTCCTTACCGGCAACACATACTCGTTTGACGTTGACGGAATAGACAATTCAGTTACATTCCTATCAGCTGGAAGTGAATATGACAAAGGATCATTCAGATTTGATGGAGGCAGGTCTGATAATAATATAGGCATATTCCATCCCTCGCAAAAATGGATAGAAAACAAAGAGCAGGTCGTCATCAAATTTTTATCTGATGACGTACCTGACACTAAAAAAATTTTTGTTTTCAGAAACAAAAAATTCATATGCGACAAAATTGATATAAATATTACAGACAATGGGATAGATAAATTAATGACTGGGTATTTCTATGAATTGACATTATAAAATACCTTCATAGTTTATCAACATCTCGTTTGCGTCTGCAATGTCTTTAGGCGTGTATGTATCAGTTATTGCAATATTTGAATGCCTAGCCTGATCTCTTACAGAAAGGATATCGGTCTTTGCGCGAAGCATATTCGTGATTCCGGTATCCTTTAATGAATAAAATTTGTACTCTTTCGCAAGCCCTATCCCTGGACGCAACTTTAAATTCCAATAATCACGGAATGATTTTTCGGATTTTCTTTTCTCGCCAGGCCTGAACCTGTCACTGAAAATATAATATTTCCCCGGCTTGTCGAAAATTCTAAGGTCTATCATAAGTTCAATGACATGCTTCGGTAGCGTAATCACGGCATCGTTGTGATTTTTGGCTATATCTCCGCTTATTTTCATTGTACATTTTATCAGACTTATGTCCTCAATCTTCAATAATGACATCTCCTTGGGACGTATGAAACAGTAGTGAAGGAGATAGCATGCAAGAAGATAATGTCTATTATTTTTCTCTAGATACTCCTTAATTTTCATCAGAACCTTGTCTGGTAAAACCTTGCGCTGCTTATTGCCTCTCTTCTTTATAACACTTATTCCTACTGTGGGATCTGACGTCAGATAACATCTGTCTGTCAGATAATGGGCGAAAGTTTTAAGCCAACAAAGATAGTTATTACGCGTCTGCATAGTGTTGTTACGATCAATGTAAACATAATCCAGGAAAGCAGTTACCTTCCGTTTGTCTAATTGATATACGTAAGATATCCCTATGCTGTTACCCCACTCCTGAAAGATTTTCAGATAACTCAGATAACTTGTCGTGGTCTGCTCACGCATGTCACCATTGCTGAGACTTTTGTACAAGTATGCACGATACTTGTCGCATACATCAATAAATCTTGAGTATTCTAACTGATTGCTTGATTCAATCCAAGGATTCCAACCACCAGACAATTTTTCAACAAGTTTTTTGATAATTCGCGATGCAGTACTCTTTAACTCAGATTTTGTCTTGCACCGCCCTAGATAAATTCTTTTCCTTTTCATTTTTCCCTCAGCAGGATCAAAGGCTGAAAAATATATAAAACTGCGCTTACCTTCAGAAAGCCTTGGATAAGACCATTGTTTTATATCGTTAATGACCTCGTCATTTTTTCTTAAAAAAATCATTTTTTTTCTCTCTTCGTTTTACTGATGAGAGATATATTTAATATTCAATTTTTACAAGGTGTCGCATTTTTGTCTCACCTTTTTAACAGAATATGAGCTAACTTGCATTGGAATAACAAGTTAGCTCATCCTTTGTCGGGATTACTGGACTCGAACCAGCGACCCCTACGTCCCGAACGTAGTGCGCTACCAACTGCGCTAAATCCCGATGCCTTAAAAGCGAGTGCAAAGGTAAAGCATTTTTTTCAAACTCGTGCATTTTTTTCAAAAAAAATGCTCAAAAATTTGTATGATTAACAAAAAAGGCATATCTTTGCACCCGCAATCAAGCAATAACGATGGTGCCATAGCTCAGTTGGTAGAGCAAAGGACTGAAAATCCTTGTGTCCCCGGTTCGATTCCTGGTGGTACCACTCTCAACAAACAGAATCCTGATTTCGAAACGAAATCAGGATTTTTTGTTTTTCTAATTCCTATGCAAGTGAAAGATTTATAAGACAATATACGCTCTTAATTAAAATGTATTCCTGTCAATACCAACATTTGCTTCAACTGCATAACATGAAAACGGCATATGATTGTATTTATAGTTTACATGCTGTATGTATTATCAACAACAATTCTGTAATTATCTCGTCATATAAACAGGACGCACATATTTAGCTGTACGATAGAGTGCTGCAACTTCCATCCAAATATAGTTATCATAGCGCATGCGCTCATTCTCTACCCCTATGTAGATAACTTTTCTGCCATTAGGATGCAGTTGTCCACAACAAGACTGAGTACCCATCTGCGATTGTTCCATATCATATTTATAATTTCCTGATGAGGCACTTCCATCTTGAAATTTTTTGGCCTGTGATGAATTGTTGAACACATACATATTACAGAAAGCGTCTTCATCACGTGGTGGACGAGTATTGAACAGCAGGCGATCAACAACCCCACTGCTGATGCTTCCCTCGTATACATTAAATCCAAACAGCTTTATCTTACTGGAGTACAAAGACAAGTTTTCAGAGAACTTACCATCAGATGATATTGTCTTCTCATTAGTGGAAATACGAAGCGAATAGACCAAAGCATCACATCCCTTAGGCACAGGCACAGGGATTACCACACGCGACTTTCCCGAGAACACAGATTTCAGATTACCACGAAGTCCCACTTTCTTAGGAGAATCAAACACTGGCCTAACAGAAATACTATCCATCTTTGTGGCCAAAAAATCATTCGCCCTACATTCAATAATTTTTTCTCTCACATGAGGGCGAAGCGTATTGTCAGTCCCTTTATATGACATTGAAACATTAGCTACTGCCGTACCCTTGTCCACTATCAATTCCAGCATATAGATTCCTTGAGAATTGATATTAATATGATCTGCCATAGAGCTGCTTACCTGCCATTGCTTAATACGTTTCTGCCTATTGACATCGTAGAAGTTTACGCTAATTGTACCTTGGCAATCTAATTTTAACTCCACATTGTCACCAGCATTCAGACTATAAGGGAAACGTTTCACTCCCTTCACGTTCAAATTTCTACGCGACAAGAGAGTACCAACACGTCCACTTCCTTGAGATAAAGAGTTTTTAGCATTGAACAATTCCTCCGGATTACTTTTATATCGTTCAATTCTCTCTTTCAGTTCACGGCATTTCTTTTGAGCTTCTTCGCCCATGTTCTCGGCATTAAAATCATATCTGAGCAGATTCAATTCCTCTTTAATGCGATAAAAGTCATCTTCTGAGTCAGACATACTTGCTTCCTCGCACAGAGTATTGAGTTTCTTCAAAGTATTGTCATACCTCAATTGCTCCATTTCCGGCATTCTGTTACTGTCATCAGATTTGCCCTCACTTTTACATCCTGCAAGTTGCAAGGATATAGCCATGACACATACCCATAATATCCGTCTTGCCTTCATTTCTTATTAATATGAACTATCAATCTGTGCATTCAATTTATCTCTTACTACATTGCTGCTGAAATATGTTTTAACGTTCTCCACATATTCGCCCTGCGAAGAATCTACATATGTCACAAACCAACTCAACTGATTTTCTATAAATCTGCGACACTCCTCCTGTTTCCCTTTTGAACACATATCTGCCACTACATCACTCAGATAAGCATAACGGCTTTGTGCATTTTCAAAGTAATTCTCATCTTTATATTCCAAAGGATAATACTCCCAAGCCCTTTCATAGTCACCATCCTTTAACAAACGTTTCCTCAATAGTTTGCATACTGTCTGCTCGTAACTACCATTATTCCACTTCATATCATACCGGCTTTTGTGCCAAGGTGTAACATTCTCATAAACCTCAATAGCCTTATCCACTTCTCCCACACTGAGATAGGACCGTATGAGTTGTAATGCCCCCTGCTTCAGTTCTGTTCTGTCAGAAACTTCCACAAGATATTCTTGTGCCTTAGATAGTTCGCCTACGGCTAGGGCCTCATTAAATTGTTCAAAAGCACTTTTACCGCAAGCTGTCAAAGCTATTGTTATAATTATAAACAGTATTATTTGTTTGGCTTTCATATACACTTTAATTTGAATAGAGCGATGGGATATTCCAGCAATAAGTTGTTCTTAATTGCCAAAAATAATATAACGTTAGAAGCGTTTAACAAGCAGTTATCTCATAACCTAATTTTTTTGCAACCTCCAATAATTTAGAAAACTGAGCAGGTCTGCCCTGTGAAGTTGTAGGCCAGTTACTACAAATCAAAATGTTGGCATCAGCGAGCTGTATCGTATCTTCCAACGTTTTGTTCTTTCCCATGAACTCCACTTTACCTTTTTCCTGCATAATACGCTTATACATATCAAAAGTCATAAACACAGCATCCATGTTTTTCTGAATCCTAAAGTCCTCTTTCAATTGGGCATGAGTTATACCCGGATGTTTGTCAATATGATACAACACAAGATCATGTACAAGATTAACTTTTTTATCATAAACCTTGTTATTGAACCGGTAATTGGACAAATCACGATTAAATTTCATTGGTACTTTCGCAGGAGCATCAAATGCCTTTAAGTTGGTCACTGCAGACAACTCGATAGTTGAAGCGATAATGTCACCAAGATGTTCATCGTCATTCACAACATCCGCTATTTTGTTGAACAATCCGGACACGCTGAATACACGATTACTTAAATAAATCTCCTTCTGACACATACGAAACAGCACCTTTTCCCATTCATCATCAAACTCATCTGTTACATCCAAACTTTCTTTCTCTGATTCGGTGAGCTGGCGCAATTTTAATTTGGTAGCCACACTCTCATTCCATTTTTTGAAGTCAGGTTCTTCTGACAATTGATTGTATATATATGGATAAGCAATCTGCATACATACCAATGCAAAGTTAAGCGTTTTATCCTTGGTTGTCTGCGTTAATGACGATGCTTTAGCAAGCGATTCATTTATAATAGAAATGAGTGACAGAGTGTTGGTAAGGCGTTTCAACGAGCGCGGATTGCAGCCAACTGACAGACGAGCTATTTCCGATAGATTTTCGGCTAATACGGTATCGGCAAGTTCCTCTTTACTGAAAAATTCTATTTCACTCAATGCCTCCACAAGAAATGTGTCCACATTGTAAGAAGCTACAGGCATGGAGAAAGGCAATTGGATAATCTTATCGAAGAAGGAGCGAAACTCACGTTCGTTCTTATCGGTCAACTCACCGAATTTTGGTTTCAAGCCTTTTATCACCACATCATAGTCGATTGCCAATACAAACACACAATGTTTTAAGTCAAAAATATTCTTCAGTAATTCTAATATCTCCACCGCAACAGGAGGATCAATACGGTCAAGGTCGTCAATATAGAGCGTAAAGCCCTTCTTCGACGGGTTCTGCTCCAATGATGTCTCAACTAATTTGGCTATTTCTTTTTTCAGCTGTACTATAGTAGATTCGCCTCCATTCTGGGCAAAAAGATCATCCACAGCCTCCCCGTCTACACCAACGGTTCCAACTGCCACCTTTGCCCCGACGACAGCCATTTTCTTAAACAATCCCCCTATTTTTTTCTTACTTTCGTCCCATTTGTGATTTGGAGACAGTTCACCAATCTGAGCGATGATTCCCTCTAAAATGGCAATAATAGCCTGACTTGGCGTACGCATAAGCGAATATTGCCATGTGTTAATCCACACAGGATAATATGCAGCACCATCCGCGTCACAAAGATTATACCTCAACTGGTTCATCAAGGAAGTCTTTCCACTTCCCCATTCTCCTTGCAAGGCTATTGTGATGGGTGTATCAGTATATTGTATAAACTTAGTAAGTGCATCTTGATAAACCTGTATACCAAACAGGTCGTTCTGCTGATGTTGGCGTGGTACGTCGATTATGCTGGATTTCATTTAGCGAATAATTTAAGAATGGGGATTAATCAAAAAATTATTTAGCAACGCTTTATCGCTGCCTTTGCACTTTCTATCTGGCGCTTGTACGATGCGATGTTGCGGTCATGATATGCAGACTTGTCTATTTTCGCTTTTCTGTACGTTGCCTTTGAAGATGGTGAAGAAGCACTCTTTATCATTCTTGCATAACTCTCGTTGTCACGTTTCTTTGCCTCCTTCTCTCTAGCAATTCTGGCACGTAAATCAATAATCTGTTTTTTATAGTATTCTTTGCTCATATTCTTAGAATTAATTGATAAACAAAAATGGCGCAACCGATGTTTCTATTGCGCCATTTAAAGACTCTATAATTTATTCCTTACCGGCAGCAACAAGTGTGATGGTATTGTCGCTCAACTTAGTGTCAGCAGAATTTGCCACCTGGACACCAATACCATAAAGTTCAGTAAGTTTTTTCTCAAAGTTGCCTACACGCAAGTTTCCACCTACGGTCATTTCACCGCCCTTGGCTGTACCGCTCATCAGTGTACCTAGTGTAGCCTCATCATCAGCCTTTGCCTTGCATGCAGCTGTTGTATATACACGAAGTGTAGCTCCAAAAGCCTTTTTAAAGTTAGCCTTAAGGGTTTTAACCTTCATACGACTATCAATACGAAATTCTGCCATATTGTTTGTTATTTTTAATATTAAATATTTTGGTTATCTTTAAAACTCAATTTCAATCTCTGGTACATATTTCACCAAATCAGCAAGCATAAGAGCCACATCAGTGTGTTCTACCGCTCCTGTAGCATCAGCAAGATCAAAAAGAGTCTGTACTTCATCTGCTGACACTACATTGTCTGCCAATACTATTTCGATTGCACACTGCATCAGTATTTTGGCTTCACATTCATCTAAAGCAGATGCGTTTTCAACCAAATACTCCTGCACGCCATCTTCGTCTTTTCCTTCTATTACTGCCAATGCTTCATCCACCTGTTTTGCCAATTCGGCAGCATCGGTTTTTAGCGCTTCTGCTATTTCGCCAAGCACAGACTTTTCTTCCTCAGCATACACGCCATCTGCCCAAATAGCAGTGGCAAGGAATGCAGCAACATTTTTTATATCTGATTTCATATTATTTTCCAATTTTAATGTTTAACTGAACATACGTTTTATTCTTCCGATAAGACTTGCTTCCTGTTTACGTTTCTTTACTGCAGCCGCACGCGCTTTAGCCATTCTTTCCAACATAGCCTTACCCTCTTTTGTGCGTTTGTCGATTTTCCCTGATTTTGTACGTTGTATAACCATAATTTATTGATTTTTTAGTTAGCCGATTAACCACAAAGCAGCTCCGCCACCAACCATAGTCAGTAAAGCGAGCATACCCAAACACCCTTTTTTAGGAGCATCTGGCTTCCAACCATTAAGATACTCAATGAAGAATCCTGATGCATTAAAATTCTTGCCAGAATCTTTGTTTGTCTCTGCCTCAATGCCAATTTTCTCTGCTACAGCTACAAGATTCGCAAGCGATTTAGCTGTCCATATCTGTGAAAGGGCGATTTTAGTTCCGTCTGCAAGATTCAAAGGCCGTTCACCTTTCACAAAATAGAGACTCATGTCAGACTTAGCATTACGAGCTTCAGCCTCAGCTACAGGCAGGAAGAGTTCGTCCACACCATTATCCGGGGCTATATCATTTGGAAAAGCTCTGCGTAAATCTGCCAATGTCGTTTTTGGAAACATCTGTATATAGGCATGAACAATTCCCAATGCAGTGCTGTTTTGAGCTCTACCAGTGACTTTAATTTTATTATTTGCCATTTCTATAAAAGTTTTAATTGTTTTCTATTGTATTATTTCCCGAGAAACTTTTTGAGGATGAAACCTCCAACCTTTCTTTCCAGTCCTGCTTTAGTCGTCGGGATACCAGTTTTGCGTGCAACTTTCTGTTTGAAAGCGGATATACCTACAGCGCGTTTAAGCGAGAAAGATAAACCCGGGATTGTTTTTTTCTTTGACATATAGTTTCATAATATCAGATTTCCACAATACAGTAGTTCATATCAACATTTTCCACAGCATTACATCTCCATTCGATTTCATAATCCTTTTCCACTTCGAAATTGATGTGAGTTCTTGCACAAGTACTATTCATATTTTGCCAATGTTTCTGTTTAGTATGAATACCACTTGACATGCTAAACAAATAATTATTGGATGTCTCTTTAGGAGCATTCAGATATGCCTTGTCGTTTGTCAAGAACACGGCCAATCCACCAGTAACATTTTTGAAACGGTTACGCACCATTTCCAATCGACGGACATCTTTCCAAAAGTCATACATGCCCAAATCCTGTGCCCCTTGGTTTTTCATTACTTGAACAGTCAGCCATTCCTCAAAACGTGGTAGCCGTTTTTCCACAGCCTTAGTCTTGTATTTTAACTCAATTGGCACAAACTCATTGCCATTACGGACAACAATATCAAGACGTAGTTCATTCTTCCATATATAGTTGTCAAGTTCTGAATGCGGTATATAATATTCCACATCCACGTCATCATATTTATTGAGACCACGTAAATATACAGCTAAGTGCATCTGAAAGTCACGTTCATTAAAAAACAGTTCGCTATTGCTTTCAATAAAAGCTATCACATCATCTTTTACTGTTGCTAAAATAGATTTCATCTGTTTCATAATTTTATTTTAACAAAGGGTAAAACATCAAATTAGAGATAAGGCTTTTGCAAGTGAATATACCCCACTATGTGACATTAATTATAAATCTTATAAAACCTTGAATTACCAATAACAAGTGAACTAAGCTACTTGACCGGAATTAGCAAATCTTTTTTTAAATCATCAACCATCTCCAAATGCTTCTGGATAACATACAACAGAACCATATTGTAGATTGGATGGTATTTCTTGCCATCTTCCTATGGACAACTTTATTTTATGATAGTTTTTCCACATAATTATTACTGTCTTTATTTATTGTTTACCTGAAGTCAATGATCCAGATACTGCAGACGGGATACAGTAATAATTATGTTTTTTAAAGGGAAAGAGCCGTCCCATTACTTTCAATACATCAGATAAACTTTATATCCTAATATTGAATTGCCTAGATAATGTAATTCCCTTATCGGATAGTCGATTTGCATTGCGAAGTTACGAAAAGAGTGTAATTTATTGGAAA
>UMKD01012453.1_pt1 | contig 73329 bp, 50 predicted proteins | sample 1966221 | NCBI WGS metagenome assembly UMKD01 (sample SAMEA4836167, study PRJEB28245) | human gut metagenome | biome: gut microbiome; material: fecal sample | place: Denmark | collected 2008
ACTTTTATTCCTTTTTTTATTAAAATTTATAATCGTTATTTAGTATACAATATTTCTTGTTCTTTTTCAAGCATTATTTTATTTAAAAACTTACCATTTTTGCATATTATTTCATAATTTAAAAAAACATTTTTTTATTTTTTTATGAAAATCCCGAAATATTGTACTTCCCGTTTTACATTTCAAATTTTTCTTGCTCAAAAAATAATAATTTTCTAATAGAAATTATGTTATTTCTCAAAAAATAAAAAAAGATTTTAGAAAATCCATTTCTGAATTCTCTAAAATCCCTTTCCAAATTCATCTTTTTTCTTCCTTAACATCGCACTGAAAACTTCTATTAAGATGTCTTCTTTTTATTTCGATTTTTTTAAAATTCCTAATAATACTGCCGTCACAAGAGAGCCTATTCCAATCGCAAGGAGATATTGTACGGGATGAGTTACCACGGGAATCACAAAAATTCCTCCATGAGGTGCCGGTAATTGCACTCCGAACAGCATAGTCAAAGCTCCTGCGATTCCCGCTCCGACCATACAACTCGGAATAACTCGAATCGGGTCGGAAGCTGCAAAAGGAATCGCTCCTTCCGTAATAAAAGATAAGCCCAAGATGTAACAAGTTTTTCCTGCCGTTCTTTCATCTTCCGTGAATTTATTTTGAAACAAAGTTGTTGCTAAGGCAATTCCTAAAGGTGGAACCATACCTCCTGCCATAACCGCTGCATGAGGAGCGTAGTTTCCTGCAGCAATGGTTGCAATTCCGAAAGTAAAAGCTGCTTTATTAATCGGACCTCCCATATCGGTACTCATCATCACCGCTAAAACAATTCCAAGTAACACTAAATTTCCGGTTCCTAAATTATTTAAAAAGCCCGTCAGTCCATTATTGATCGTTGCAATTGGTCCAACAATCACCTGGTACATAATGCTTCCTGTAATAAACATACCGAATAATGGATACAATAATACCGGTTTAATTCCTTCTAAACTTTCCGGCAATTTTGCAAATACTTTTTTCAGGAAAACAATTGAATATCCCCCAAGAAAACCTCCGATAAGTCCTCCTAAGAATCCCCCGCCATTGTTCATGGCAATCAGTCCTCCAACCATTGCCGGAGCAAAGCCCGGTCGATCTGCAATACTCATTCCGATAAATCCTGCCAATACCGGAATCATTAAAAAGAAAGCGTTTCCCCCTCCGATATCATTGACTAACTTTGCAAAAGGATGATAACTCGGATCATTAGGATCAAAGGCTTTGATGCCGAACATGAAACAAATGGCAATCAAAATTCCTCCTCCTACCACGAATGGAAGCATATTGGACACTCCCGACATCAAATGTTTATAAAATCCTGTTCTTTCCTTTTTCGCACTTCCAAGTGCTGCAGTTCCTGCTGTGCTTTGATAAATCGGTGCTTTTTGTTGTAGGGCATTTTGAATCAAATTTTGTGGATTTTTAATTCCCTCTTTCACAGGAACAATTTCTACATGTTTCCCTGCAAATCTTTCCATTTCCACATTTTTATCCGCCGCCACAATAATTCCCTTTGCTGCCTTAATTTCCTCTGCAGTCAATTCATATTTGACTCCTGTGGAACCGTTCGTTTCCACTTTGATGTTGACTCCCATTTCCTCCGCTTTTTTTCTCAAAGAATCTGCCGCCATATAGGTATGAGCAATTCCTGTAGGACAGGCGGTGACTGCCAACACTTCCGGAAAATCTTGTGATATTTCCGGTTTCAGAAAACTTTCTTCCTCTTCTTCTTTTGCCATCTCATCTTCTAACATTTGAATCACTTCTTCTTTGGATTTTGCATGCAATAAAGCTTCCCGTACTTCATCTTCCAATAAAATCGTACTTAATTTGGAAAGCAATTCAATATGAGTATCCTCTGCTCCCTCCGCTGCCGCAATCATAAAAAATAGTCGGGAAACTTCTCCGTCCAAAGACTCATAATCCAATCCTTCCTTGGAAATTCCAATCGCAATACTCGGAACTTTTACAGCTGCCGTTTTTGCATGAGGAATGGCGATTCCTTCTTCCAATCCCGTCGAACTTTGAGCTTCTCTTTTTAAAATTTCTTTCTTAAAAATTTCTCTGTCATTCAGTTTTCCCGCCTTATCCAAAATTCCAATCAATTCATCAATAACATCCGCTTTGTTTTTACTTTGTAATTCCAACGAAATACATTCTTTTTGAATAAACTTTCTTAACATGGCTCCTCCTATTTTCCTTGATATTCCTCTATGATTACTTTTTCTTTTATCTTTTCCATATCCTGTAAATTTGTCAATCCCTCGGAAAAAGCGGTGGCACTTCCTGCAGCAATTCCATACGAATAAGCTTCTTCTATGCCGCATCCCTTTTCTAAAGCATAAAGAATTCCAGCTACCATAGAGTCTCCTGCTCCCACGGAAGAAATTAACTTTCCCTTCGGTGCGTTTCCGATAAGAACTTTATCCTCCGTGACACAAAAAGATCCCTCTCCTCCTCGAGATACAATGACATATTTACTTCCTCGTTTTTGTAGTTCTTTTGCTGCTGCCACAAGTTCTTCTAAGTTAGGAAGCTCTCGTTCAAAATGTTCTTCCAATTCTTTCCGATTCGGCTTTGTAAAATATACTCCCTTTTCCAAAGCTTTTGCAAAGGCTTTGCCTCTCGCATCCAAAATAATCCGAACTCCTTTGGGAACTCTTGCAATCACTTCCGCATAAATCTCATCCGATAAGCTCTTCGGAACACTGCCGGACAATACTAAAAGATCTCCCTCTTTGATTTGTTCCAATGTCTTATAGAATCTTTTTAAATCTTCTTCTGAAATATTGGGAGCCTTTCCCGCAATTTCACTTTCCCCGACTTTCGTCTTCATTTTAACGTTGATTCTTGTATTTTCTTTCAATTCGGTAAACTGTTCTTTCATCTTGGCAAGACAAAAATCCTTTTTAATATAATCGCCAGTAAATCCGCCTATAAAACCGAGTGCCAATGTTTTTATCCCAAAATTGTCCAAAACTTTGGATACGTTGATTCCTTTTCCCCCCATAATGGTATAAGAATTTTCACAATTGTTTAACTCTTGTTCCTGAAACTCTTCCAATTCGATGTAATAATCAATCGCCGGATTTAAGGTTACCGTGTAAATCATTTTTCCTCCTCCTCTGTAATTAAAATAACATCTTCTTTCCCGGCAAAAACAATCCCCGGTTCTTGCCCCCACTTTGAGCTGTCCGCCAATATATAGCTTTTATTTGCTTTTCTGACGACGGATTCTTTGACGATGGCTTCTTCCGGATCCGGAGTCATAAAAGTTTCCTCATTCATAGAGTTTGCTCCTAAAAAAGCAATGTCGAAATAAAAATCTCGTAAAGATAAAACGGCTCTGGCTCCCACCAAAGACTGCGTTTTTTCTTTTACTCTCCCTGCAATTAGATAAGTAGGAATCCCCTTTGCCAATAAGTGAGAAAGATGAGAATATCCGTTCGTCACAATTTCAATGTTCTTTTTTTCTTCTAAATAAGGAATCAGTGCTTCCACAGTGCTTCCTGCATCCAAGTAAATTTTTTGTCCATCTTCCAGATACTTGGAAGCAAGTTTCGCAATTTTCTGTTTTTCCTGCAAATGTAAGTTTTTTTTCTCCGACATTCCTTTTTCATGTATGAGCTTGGAAAGCAGTTTTGCTCCTCCATGAACTCGAAGCAGTCTTCCTTTTCTTTCTAAAGTATTCAAATCTCGACGAATCGTAGCTTCAGAAGCACGTAGTTGCTCCACAAGTTCACTGAGTCGTAAAAATTTCTTTTCTTCCAACAGTCGTATGATATAATTTTGTCTTTCTATTCCTAACATACTTCCATCCCTTCTTTTTCTTCTATCCTAACATATTTTTTTCTTTGTTTCAATCTTTTTCTTTCAATATCTTTCAATTTCTTTCAAACATAGTTCAAAATCCTATTTGAAAATGATAGGAAAAAAATTTGAGACAGTGGAATTTTCCTTTCGAAAAAGAATCATTTCACTGTCTCATTCAGATTTTTTTATTTTTTCTTCTTATTCTTAATCACTTCTACTTCATGGAATCTTCCCAATACCTTTTGATAAATTACTTGATATTTTTTCGCAGATTCCTTCCATGAATTTTTTCTCTTCTTTGCGTTTTCCACTAAAATATGCCATTCTTTCGGATTATGGTAGGTTCGAATTGCATAGTGTAAAGTTTTCATCATATCATTCGCATTCAATTCCCGGAAACCGAATCCGTCTCCTTCCCCCGTACATTCATTATACGGAGTGACCGTATCCCGAAGTCCTCCTGTTTCTCGCACCACAGGAACACATCCATATCTCATTGCAATCATTTGAGCAAGACCGCACGGTTCATACACGGACGGCATTAAAAATAAGTCGGCTCCCTGATAGATTTCCAAAGACAAATCGGAGTCAAATCCAATATAGGAGCAAAGATAGCCCGGATATTGACTTTCTTTCCAACGGAAAAAGTTTTCATAGCGATCTTCTCCCGTTCCCAACAAAATGAACTGAACTCCCATTGACATGATTTCATCCATTTTTTCAATGACAAAATCAATTCCTTTTTGACTGTCCAAACGAGTGATCATAGCAATCAAAGGAATATCTTTTTCCACTTTTAAACCGAGTCGTTTCTGTAAAGCTGTTTTCAAATCTTCTTTTGATTTTTTCGGTAGAGGATAGGAGCTCTTGTCAATTCCATTCACCACTCCGGACAATCGATACTCCAATTTTTGGAACAATCCATGTAGGCCTTCTCCCAATTCAGGAGTTTTGATTTCTTCCGCATAGCTTTCACTGACTGTGGTAATGTAGTCGGAATAAACGACTCCGGCCTTTAAGAAAGAAATCATATCATAGTATTTAATTCCTTCCTCATGATAATATTTATAACGATCAATTTCCAGTAAGCTTTCAATCACGTTATTAAAGAAAAAACCTTGAAATCGAAGATTATGAATGGTAAAGATCGTCTTGATATCCTGTTTTCCACGCTCTTTTAAATAAATAGGAATCAGTCCTGTCTGCCAGTCATTGCAGTGAATAATATCAGGAGTAAAACCTGTTATATCCATTGTTTCTACAACCGCTTTTGCGAAAAACAGAAATCTTTCACAATCATCAAACTCCCCATAGATAGTATTTCTCTTGAAATATCGTTCATTGTCTATAAAATAGTATGGTATTCCTTTATAAAGAACCGTTTCCACTCCTACATATTCATTGTGGTGAGCTACCCAGATTTTCTTATGGCCGATATGTTGTTGTTTTTTCAGGAGTTCCGATTTGATTTTACTATATTTCGGAAGAATGACTCGAATATCGATGTCTTCTTTGTGTAACGCTTTCGGTAAAGAGTAGGCAACATCCCCCAAACCTCCGGTTTTTATAAAAGGAAAAGCTTCTGCCGTTGCAAAAAGAATTTTCATGATAGCCCTCCTATTTTTTCCTAATATACTTCATTAAATTTTGATATTGTTTACTATCCCAAGTCATACTTTTTTCAATAACAAGAGGATAATCTTTGGAAGCGGATAATTTTTCATGTTCATGAATCACATTATTCTTATCCACGATCACATTTTTAAGAACGGCTCCCTTTCGAATGTGACAATCTTGTAAAATGACACAGTCTTCTAAAATCACTCCTTTTTCTACCACCGCTCCTCTCGAAAGAATGCTGTTTTTTACAGTCCCCTCTATGATACATCCATTTGAGATCAACGAATTTTCAACAAGAGCCGTACTTTTAAACAAACTTGGAGGAGTATCTTTCACTTTTGTCAAAATATTTCTTCCGGATACAACTCCAAAGACATCTTCCCGAATGTCTTTTTGCAAAATTTTCATATTAAAATCAAAGTATTCCCTTGTGGAATTGATACATTGCAAATAGCCTGTAAATTCATAGGCATTCACATTCAACGACGGTAATTTTTTAGCTACTAATTCCGGTAAAGTATTGTAATCGCCCTCTTGAATACTGTCTATTAATAATTTTAATACCAATTCTTTGCTGATAACAAAGGCATCTACGGAAATATTTTCCTCTTCATGAAAAAATAGATTTTGTCCAATTCCAAGCACACGATTCTTTTCATCTATTTTAACAGAAGAGCAATGATTAAAATGTTCATGAGCATCCTTCACTTTCTTATACACCATGGTAATTTCTTTTCCGGAAGCTTCATGCTTTTCAATCAAATCATTGACATCCAAATTACATACCATATGACTGTTTAAGACAATTACTTTTTCTTGACTGCTTCTGAAAAAATATTCCATATTTTTATGAATTCTGGATCTTCCCGAGCTGGAATGATTGTCCATCATCTGTTTAAAAATGAAAATTCCGTCTTTTTTTCTTGCCAAATCCCAAGCAAAGCCATTTCCAATATGATCGGTTAAAGAATTCAACTCCTCATTCCCACAAAACAACCCGACATTTCGAATTCCCGCATTGACAACATTGGATAAGGCAAAGTCAATAATTCGATACGATCCCCCTACCGGAATCGAAGCTAGAGATCTTGCTTTCGTTAAAGGACTGATATTTTCATTTCCCTCTCCTACATAAATAATCGCCATATAATTTTTAACCATAGCTTTCCCTCCAATCTCCTACTTTACCGGTTCACTTTTTACGACTCTTTTTTCTCCAATAACAACAATGTCTTTTCCATCTCCAATGACAGTATTATCTAAAACTTTCACATCATTTGCCACGATCGCTTTTTGAATAATGACATTATCTCCGATTTCCGTGTCCGCCATGATGATAGAATCTATGACTTTAGAATTTTTCCCAATCTTTACTCCTGAAAAAATAACCGAATGTTTGACTTCTCCCTCCACCAAACATCCTTTATCCAATAAAGTATTCTGGATTTTCGCTTCCGGTGTTACATAAGAAGGCGTATAAATTCCTTGTCTTGTATTAATTCTCCAAGATTTATCAAACAAGTCCAATTCATTATCTTCCTGTAACAAGTCCATATGGGCGTCCCAGAAACTTTGAATGGTTCCCACATCTCTCCAATAACCTTCAAACGGATATGCTACCAGCTTCTTTCCATCATGTAACATATTCGGGATAATATTTTTTCCAAAGTCATTGCTGGACTTCTTATCTTTCTCATCTTTTTCCAAATAGGATTTTAAAACTTTCCATTTAAAAATATAGATTCCCATAGAAGCTAGGGTACTTTTCGGCTCTTTCGGTTTTTCTTCAAATTCATAAATGGTCATATCCTCATATGTATTCATAATTCCAAAACTTGGGGCATCGGATAAAGGAACTTCAAATACTCCAATCGTAGCATCCGCTTCCTTTTGGATATGATATTTTAACATTTTGTCATAATCCATCTTATAGATATGGTCTCCGGATAGAATTAAAACATATTCCGGGTCATATTCTTCAATGAAGTTAATATTTCGATAAATCGCATTTGCAGTTCCTTTGTACCAACCATTTTCATCATTTTTCTTCGTATGGGGTTGAAGAACTGTAACACCGCCATCCATTCGATCTAAATCCCAAGGTGATCCTCTTCCAATATGATTGTTCAAAACATGAGGTTCATATTGTGTCAAAATTCCCACAGTATCAATTCCGGAGTGAGAACAATTGGTCAATGTGAAATCAATAATTCGATATTTTCCTCCAAAGGATACCGCCGGTTTTGCAATTCGCTCCGTCAAGTCTTTCAATCGACTTCCTTGACCTCCAGCCAGTATCATAGCAATGATTCTTTTCTTTTTCATACCCTAGCCCCCTTGTTTCTTTTTCCTTATTTCCCTTTTCGATATTTTAAAAATAAAGCCGAATTTCCGGCAATATCTACTTCAATATGTTGCTCTCGATAATTCCATGAGCTGTCAATACTCTTGTAGCTTATCTTTTTTCCGAGACGATAGCCTCCAAATTTTGTTTCATTACTATTTAAAATACACTCATACTTTCCCGGCAAAGGAACTCCTATTTTATATTTTTCCTGATTTTTTCCTGAAAAATTAAAGACCGCAATCAGCAACTCGCTCATATCCGGAGTTTTTCTTAAAAAAACCAACATATTTTCCTCAATGTTTTCATGTTCTATCCATTCAAAACCGTCTTGACCGTCATACCACAAAGCTTTTTCCTTTGCATACATATCGTTCAAAGCTCTTGTATATCTTTGAATGTTTTGACAACCTTTATTTTCTGCCAACACCTGCCATTCCAATTCTTCATAGAATCTCCACTCCAAACCTTGAGCAAATTCATTTCCCATAAAATTCAATTTTTTTCCCGGATGAGCCATTTGGTAAGAAAATAAAGTTTTCACATGGTTTAACTTATCTTCATAGTATCCCGGCATTTTATTTAAGATAGATTTTTTCCCATGCACTACCTCGTCATGAGATAAGGCTAAAATGAAATTTTCAGAAAAGGCATACATAAAAGAAAAAGTCAATTTTCCATGATGATTTTTTCGGAAGAAAGGATCGATTTCCATATATTTTAAAGTGTCATTCATCCAACCCATATTCCATTTTCCGTCAAAACCTAAACCTCCGTCCATGGAATATTTCGTAACCAATGGAAACGCCGAAGAATCTTCAGCAATTAACATAACAGTCGGATATTCTTCATGTACCGTTTGATTTAAATATTGTAAAAATGCAATGGAAGTTTTATTTTCATATACTTCATTTTCTCTTGTGTAATAGAGCATATTGGAAATGGCATCCATTCGAATTCCGTCAATATGAAACTCCTTTAACCAAAAATACAGATTGGAAACTAAAAAACTTCGGACTTCATTCCTTGCCACATTAAAATTGGCACTTCCCCATTCATTCTCTCCCAATACAGCATCTTCATATTCGTAGCAGGCTCCTCCGTCAAAACGATACAAACCGTGAGCATCTTTGCAAAAATGTCCGGGAACCCAATCTAAAATAACTCCAATTCCATGTTGGTGTAAATAATTTACAAAATACATAAAATCTTCCGCACTTCCATAGCGACTTGTAACGGAATAATACCCCACTCCCTGATATCCCCAAGAAGCGTCCAAAGGATGTTCTACCAAAGGCATGAGTTCAATATGAGTATACTTCATGTCCGTCAAATAATCAACCAAGAGTTTTGCAATTTCCCGATAATTATAAAAACTTCCGTCCTGCTGTTTTTTCCAAGAACCCAGATGTACTTCATAAATATTTACAGCCTTTTGATAGCCTATTTCTCTTTTGTTTAACCAACGCTTATCTCCCCAACGAAATTTGGGAACTCCCTTCACAACAGAAGCGGTATTCGGTCGAAGTTCAGAGGAAAAGGCATAGGGATCCGCCTTTAATATTTTTTCTCCCCATGAAGTTTCAATTTGATACTTATACAAAAATCCTTTTTTGACCTTTGGAATTTCTATTTCCCAAATTCCCTCAGCGTTGACCTTGCTACAATAGTCACAATCTCTTGGCGACCATGCATTAAAATCTCCAACAACAGCCACGGATTTCGCATTGGGAGCCCATAGGCGAAAAATAGTCGAAGTTCTGCTTGGATGAGCTCCTAAATATCCATAGGCCTGTCTATGTTCTCCCCGATGAAATAAATAACGATCTGTTTGTCCTGCCATGTTTATCACCTCACTTCATGTATCCCCCAAATTTCTTTTGCATATTCCATAATCGTTCTATCCGAAGAAAATTTTCCGGCATTGGCAATGTTCTTCAACATTTTCTTTGCCCATGCTCTCCGATCTTGGTAATCCCGATTAATCTTTCGTTGCTTTTTACGATAATCTTCAAAATCTTCCAATACATAGTATTGGTCTCCTCTTTCCATCAATAAAGAATGGATTTCTCGATAAATTCCGCTTCCCAAATCATTCAGATGACCGTCGATCAGAGCATCCACAACTCGATTCAATCCTGTTATATTATTATACGGCATTCTCGGGTCATATCCTCTTTTTTGTAAACTGTCAATATCCTCCACTCGCATTCCGAAGATATACTCATTTTCTTCCCCCGCTTCTTTTGCAATCTCCACATTGGCTCCGTCCAAGGTTCCAATCGTCAAAGCTCCATTTAACATAAATTTCATATTTCCCGTTCCGGAAGCTTCTTTCCCTGCCGTCGAAATCTGCTCCGAAATATCAGCTGCCGGGAATAATTTTTCCGCCACACTCACTCGATAATTTTCCACAAAGACCACTTTTAATCTGTCGTTGACTTCCGTATCGCCATTGATAATCTGAGCCACATCATTGATCAATCGAATAATTCCCTTTGCCACCTTGTATCCGGGTGCCGCTTTTGCTCCATAAATATAAGTTGTCGGAGTAAAATCCACATTCGGATTTTCTTTTAAATAATAATACAAATCATAGACCTGCAAAATATTTAAAAGTTGTCTTTTATACTCATGCATTCTCTTTACTTGTACATCAAAAATAGATTGAGGGTTGATATCTATTCCTTGTGTTTCTCTTAAATATTTTACCAATTCTTCTTTTTTTTCTTGTTTGATTGCTAAAATTTTCTCTAAGACCGAATCATCTTCCAAATATTCTTCCAATTTCTTTAATTCTGATAAATTCGTAATCCAAGCATCCCCAATCAACTCTGTGATATAGGAAGCCAGCTGAGGATTTGATTTTAACAGCCAACGTCTCTGTGTAATTCCATTTGTTTTATTCAAAAATTTATCAGGATACAGTTCATACCAATCTCGCAGTTCTCGTCCTTTTAAAATTTCCGTATGCAATTCTGCTACTCCATTGACCTTATGGCTTCCATAAATTGCCAACCATGCCATATGAATCATATTTCCTTGAATAATGGACATTCTATTTTGTTTCCCCATATCATTCGGATATAGTTGTGATAACTCTGCTCGAAATTGATTATGAATCCCCTCGGTAATTTGGAAAATTCTCGGTACAACTTCCTGATATAAACCAATCCACCATTTCTCTAATGCTTCCGCTAAAATCGTATGATTCGTATAGGAGAATGTTTTCTTCACAATTTCCCAAGCCTCTTCCCATTTGACTCCTTCAATGTCCACCAACAATCTCATCAATTCGGGAATAGCAATAACAGGATGAGTGTCATTTAATTGAATGGCAATATATTCAGGAATCTTTTCAAATTCTCTTCCATGTATTTTTTTAAATTTTTTCATAATATCCTGTAAGGAAGCGGAAACAAAGAAATACTGTTGTCGCAATCTTAATTTTTTCCCCTCATCTGTCGAGTCGTTTGGATACAATACTCTGGAAATATCTTCTGCTAAGGTTTTTTCCTGTGTTGCATGCAAATAATCCTGTTGATTGAAAATTCCCAAATCCAAATCTTGAATGGCATGAGCCTCCCACAGACGAAGTGTGTTGATATTTTTAGTTCCATATCCTATGATTGGCATATCATAAGGAAGTGCTCTTACGGAAGTATTCCCAAAATTCACAATGACTTCATCTTCCGGGCGAGCTACAGACCATACATCCCCATATCGTAACCAAGTTTCTGGTTTTTCCACTTGATAGCCGTCTCTTAAATATTGGTTAAAAATCCCATTCTTATATCGAATGGAATAACCTTGTCCCGGTAAATTTAAAGTTGCCAAGGAATCCATAAAGCAGGCTGCCAATCGTCCAAGCCCTCCATTTCCTAAAGCGGCATCTTCTTCTTCATCCTCCACCTGATTGTAATCAATCCCCAATTCCTTCAGTAAGGCGATGACTTCTTCCTGAATTCCCAAATTGATTAAATTGTTTCCCATCGCTCTTCCCATTAGAAATTCGGAAGATAAATAAAAAGCCTGTTTCTCTCTTTCATATTTTTTTTTCGTATCATACCAGTCCTTTGCAATTTTCTCCATAATGGTATCTCCCAAAGCCTGATATATTTCAAAAGAGCTTGCCTCTTCCAATGTTGTACCGAACTTCACAAGAAGCCTTTCCTCTAATCTTTCCTTCCATACTGTTTTTTCAAATAACATCTTTTCCTCCTCTTCTCCCACTGTCCAATCTATTCTAAAAAAAGTCTGACAGGTCTTTATTTAGGACACTCTCCGACTTTTATACAAAAGCAGCTTTCTCTCAATATTTTCACTATATTATCACATTTTCTCTTTTTTTTCCATAAAAAAAGAGAGTTTTTGTCAAACTCTCTTCGTATTGGTGAAATATTAATAATTTTTTGGTCTTAACATGAAATAATCAATCGGATGTTTGCATACCGGGCATAATCCGGGAGCCTTCGGTCCATAGTGAATATATCCACAATTAGAACATTCCCATTCCTCTTTTTCTTCTCTGGAGAACACTTTTCCGGATTTTAAATTATCCAATAAAGTTCTGTATCTTTCTTCGTGAGTTTTTTCAATATTTCCTACCATAGTAAATAAGGTGGATAATTCATGGAATCCTTCCTCTTTTGCCGTTGCTGCGAAAGAAGCATACATGTCGGTCCATTCGTAATTTTCTCCTTCAGCTGCATCTAATAGATTTTGTTCTGTAGAAGGAACCGCCCCTCCATGAAGATATTTAAACCAAAGTTTGGCATGTTCTTTTTCATTATTTGCAGTTTCTTCAAATAATTTTCCAATATGAACATAACCTTCTTTTTTTGCTTTTGAAGCATAGTAGCTATACTTGTTTCTAGCCATAGATTCTCCGGCAAAAGCTGTTTGTAAATTTTGTTCCGTTTTTGTCCCTTTTAATTCCATAATCGTAACTCCTTTCCTTAAATTGTTTCAATTTCTACGTTTCATTTTCTACTGATTTGATTATAACACAATCCCCATTCTTTGTCAAAACATTTTTTATAAAATTGTAATCATTACAATCTTGAAAATTCCTTTTATTTTTTAGTTGTTTATTTTTAAAAAACAAGCTATAAAAAAATAACAAAACAATTCAGAGGAGGATTTTTTTATGGGAAAATTTATTGTAAAAGAAACAAAGACCGGAATTAAATTTGATTTATTAGCCAAAAACCTCTCTTTTCTTTTTATTCCCCAACTTCTTTTAAAGCTTTTAAAATAAAATGACTGTATTTTTTTGCTCCATTCGGTTTTGGATGAGTCGCATCCTTATAAAACCAAGAGGACTGTCCTTCGGCATATTGATACCAGTCGATCAGATGAAAGTTGGAATGCTTTGATATCTCCTGCTCCAAAAGCTGATTGACCTCCCTTTCCCAGGACTTTGAAACAACACAATTCAAAAGAAAGACTTGATGTCCCTCCAGTAATTGTACCATTTTATCGAAACTTTTTTTAGGAATTCTTCCATTGCTTCCCAAGTGAATGACAACAATAGGAGATAACTTTTCTTTTCTCTTCAATTCTTCCAAAATTCCGGGCAGTGTAAAGAATTGTCTGGATACTGCAGCATCCACATAAGAATTTGGAAAATCTCTCTTAATCTCCCCTTCACACATTTTCATAACGGAGTCTCCGATAAAAGTAACCTGCTCTGAAAACACCTGATTTTGTTCTTGAGAGAGTCCTTCCTTCCGCTGAGAAAAATCTTCCTTTTCCTTTTCTTTTTCTTCTCCTAAAAGAAACAATTCCAAGTCATCATACTCTTCTTCCTTTCTCAGAATCTGCTTTTCTTCTTTCTTTTCTATTCTTTCCGACATTTCAGTTTTTGCAAACTCTTCCATCTTTGTTTCTTCTGCCATAGAATCCCTTGATAATTGCTCTATTTTCTGCTCTAAAAGTCTGTTTTCCTCCAAATTCGCCTCCGGCAAAATTAATAAGAGTGCCAAAGTGAGAAAGAAAACACTTAACACAACTTGAAAAGAAAAATCTTTTTTTTCGACAAAGCGATATGTAACTTCACTCAGAAGAATCAAAACAATCACTTGTATTCCGACACTCCAATGATATGAAATTTTAATCCATTTAAAATACTCATTGGCAAAAATCATAATAGGATATTGCCACAAATGATAACTGTATCCTCTGATTCCCAACGCTTGTAAGAAATCAGAAATAGGGTTTCTGTAAGCTAAAAAATCAAAACGATAGCAAGCAGCAGTTAATATTGTTACAAAAAAACTGATAAGATACAGAGCCCCTAAATAATTCCATTCCAAATCATAGCGAAAAAAAATGGAAAAAAGAAGCAGCAAAAGAAGTGCAAGAATAGACATGAAATCAAAAAAAACTTTATTCCAATTTTTTTCCACTTTCATGTAGCTTGAACAAGCTCCTGCTAAAAGAAAAGTAAACAGTCTTGTGTCCGTTCCATAATAAATTCTGGATAAATCACTCCCTAAGATATAATGAAAAAACATAGAAAGAGCGGAAAATGAACTGAATAGAAAAATAATTTCCGCCGTTTCCTGTGAATTCTTTTTCCATTTTCGACATCCTAAAATAAGCAAGGGATATGCAATATAAAATTGCATCTCCAAGGACAAAGCCCATGTATGTACAAAAGGTAAAATATCATTATGAGCTTCAAAATAGGAAATATGAGAAAAAGCCTGATAAATATTATTTCCTGCAAATAATACCGCAATCGCCCCATAACGATAGCTGTTTCCCAAACCTTTTTCCAAGAAAAAAACTCCTAAAGTACAGACAAAGACAACAAGCAATAATAAGGGGTATAGTTTTATAAATTTTTTCTTTAAATATAGCCAATAATGAAAATTTTCTGCCAATAAGCCTTCCGTTACCAAATAGCCGCTCAAAGCAAAAAAGATAATCACTCCTACATAACTTCCCCGAAATTGATAATAATGATATATAAAAATTAAAATAAGAGCAATTCCTCTTAACACATCTATGCCATAATTTCTCTCTCTCTGCATTTTATAATTCCTTCTCCAATTTTTCCAAAATCATCCCTCGATAAACTTTGGCCCCCATTTGATTTGGATGAATTCTATCTTTGGCAAAATATTGATTCTGATTGTGAGCTAGGGAATACCAATCCACTAACTTTGTATTCTTATACTTTGCTACTTGATTTTTTAAAAAAGTATTTACCGTTTCCTGCCATGGTCTTTCCACCTTACAGTTGATGAAAAAGACTTGTCGATTTCCTAATATTTTCATGGATTCTATCATATGTTTTTCAAAAATATTTCCGTTACTTCCCAAATGTATGACAACAACATCCGGAATTCCTTGAGATTGTTCCACTTTTCTTAAAATATCCGGTAAAGCCGAAAATTGTCTGGATACGGCAGAATCGACAATGGCATTGGGAAATATCTTTCGTAACTGTGCTTCCGAGCCTTTCATCACCGAATCTCCTACAAAGAGAATTTTTCGCTCCGTAACGACTTTAGTAACTTCTATTTTGGGTGAATTTTCTTTCTTCTCTTCTTCTTTTCTTTCCCCGCTTTCTGACTTGGGAAATTCTATTTTTTCTTCTTTTTTAGGAAGAGCTTCTTCTTTCTCGGAAATTTGTTCCACTCTTTCTTTTTCAGGTTTTTCTTTTTCAGGCTTTTCTTTTTCAGAAAAATCCGTACTCTCTTCTTTTTCCAGCTCTTCCGCCATTTTCAAAAGTTGTATATCTGCTATGGTTTCTTTTGGAGAATTTCTCCAAGTAAATGAAGTACAAGCGGAAAAAAGCAGAGCGATATTGCATACTATAATCACTTTCTTTTTCATATCCTTCTCCTAAATTTTTACATTAAAAATTATGTGAAAAACCTAAGGATATGGAATCCTGATAAGCTTTTTGATATATATTTCCACGATACTGTAATTGTACTTCTAAATCTTCATAATAACGATAGGATAGCCCCAACAAAAAATCCCATTGATTTCGGTATCGATTTTCTCTCTTTCTTTCTATCCATTCCCTTCGATAGCCTACTTGGAATTTGCCGGATAATGTGTCTGTCCAATATCCGGTATAACGAAAGCCCAACTCTGAACCGGGAACTATCTTTTCCCCTTCTATTTTTTGTATAGAAGAAGCAAAAAAAGGATAGAAATAGTCTCTTTCATTCCCTCCATATATTTTTCCGATTTCTCCAAAAATATGTGCTTCCTTTTCTCGGTATCTGCTCGTTTCATTTGGAGTATGACGCATTTCCGAACCCCCTATCCCTAACAAAGCCAATTGCTTGTCTTTGATATAAGCCAATTCTGCATTGATTCCATAGGTCCTTGTTTTCTCTTTCCTATCATGAGAATTTTCTTGTTCTCTTCCACGAAAATATCCAAAACTGCTTCCCAAATAAAGGTTCGGATTTTTTTCCAAATTACTATTGGTTCCCATCAAAAAAGAATATCCCTTCCAAGTCGTATCTTCTTTTTGGTCTTTTGTGGAAATGGGGGTTAAAAATTCCACATACTGATTACTCCCGCTTCTTCCTTCTAAATTTCTTTCCTTCCAAACTAAAGTATCTCGAAATTGCTCTCTCCCACGTTGTTCTATCCAAGTTTCCTGTAAAAAAACAGACGTTCCAAACCCGATAGAAGAAGACAATAAAAATATTAAGGCATATAGTCCTCGTTTCATTTTTCCCTCCACCGTTCGTACTTATCTTTTTCTTCCTGAAAAACGTAAAATATATAAAAATAAATTGATAAAATCCAAATATAAAGACAAGGCTCCCATGACGGCATATTTCTCAACATCTTCCCCATCTTCTTCTGCCAAATAAAAAGAGATATTTCGAATTCTGTTCACATCATAGGCAATCAAACCTGTAAACAAAACCGTTCCTCCTATGGTGATCATCCAATACAAAGAAGTAGCTCCTATCCACAGGTTCACAAGAGAAACCAAAATCAAAGAAATCAAACCTATCTTAAAAAATCGAGAATAGGAAGCCAAATCTTCTGAAGTCTTGAACCCATATACAGCCGATACCGCAAAAATACCGAAAGCAATTCCAAAGGAATATAACACAATTCTAGGCTCAAAAAGAAAACCTATCGTACATAAAGTCAAGCCATTCAGCATGGAGTATAAAATAAATATGCTCTTCACTGTTCCGGAAGACATTTTATAAACTCGAAAGCTCAGAGTAAATACTGCAATCAGCTCCACAATGACTAAAACCCGATAATACTGAAAAGCCAATTGTAAAAGCTGCGGTGCAACAAGAGATAACACAATCGGCGTTCCTACTGATAATATAATTCCAAATATCATATATAAAAATACTTTTCTTAAAAAGGAATTTGATTTTTGAATATCTACATACATTCCTGACATAATTTTCCCCTCCTAAATTTTTTATAGAGCCATTTTTAAAATTGCTAAAACATCCTCCTCATATAATTCTTTCATAGCTCCTAAAGGTCCCTGCTGTGTTGCTTGTTTTGCCATAGCTTCTAAATTTTCTTCTCCGATACCGACTTCTTGTAAGCGGGCAGGAATTCCTAAAGAAGTAAAAAATTCTCTTGTTTTTTGAATGGAACCTTCCGCAATTTCCTCTTCCCTTCCTGTTAATTTCCAGACTTCTCTTCCATAGTCTACAAAACGATGTCTATTTTCCTCACTCAATACATATTTCATCCAATAAGGAGTTAAAATTCCCAAGCCAATCCCGTGAGTAATATCATAAAAAGCACTCAGTTCGTGTTCCATTTGATGTGTTGCCCAATCTGTAGGAATTTTCCCTTTCTCAAACATATCATTTAAAGCCCAAGTACTTGCCCACATTAAATTCGCTCTCGCTTCATAGTTATCCGGATGTTCCAAAGCAATGGGAGCATAATGAATGACTGTTTTCAAAACTCCTTCCATCATTCGATTTTGTAAATATCCTCCATGATCCGGTGTAAAATATTGCTCAAAAATATGACTCATAATATCCACACATCCTGAAGCTGTTTGCTTACGATTTACAGTAAAGGTATAACTCGGATCTAAAATAGAAAAAACCGGACGAAACTTAGAGGTTGACAGTCCTATTTTCTTATGACAGGATAAATTGGAAATCACAGAATTTCCATTCATTTCACTTCCTGTTGCGGAAACGGTTAAAACGGAAGCAATGGGTAAGACTTCTTGCAGCGGTCTCGGATCCTTACTTTCATAACATTTCCAAATATCCCCTTCATACTTTGCCTGTCCCGCAATAGCTTTCGCACAATCAATGGTACTTCCCCCACCAATTGCCAAGACTAAATCAATCTTACAGTTTCGACATAGTTTTGCTCCTTCATAAACCGATTCAATTCTAGGGTTCGGATCTATATCGGGAAGTTCAAAAATCGTCAGTCCCGCTTCTTCCAAACTCTCTTTTGCCTGTTGATAAAGAGAAGTCCCATAGCAATTTTCTTTGAAAATACTACCTTTTCCATACACCATCAAAATATTTTTTCCATACTTGGAAGCTTCTTTTCCCAAAGATTTAATTTTTCCTTTTCCGAATAAAATCTTCGTCGGAATATAGTAATTAAAATTTTCCATAGTATCTTCTCCCTTCTATCTTATTTATTTTCCTTCATTATAGCATACGAGTAAAAGCACAATCAACTATTTTCATTCCGTCTACCGCCGCACTTGTAATTCCTCCCGCATAGCCGGCTCCTTCTCCTATCGGATAGAGACCTTTGACATTCAAAGATTCTCCTCTTATATCTCGTAAAATTTTAAGAGGAGCCGATGTTCTGGTTTCCGGTGCTATGAGGTTGACATTTCGAGAAATAAAATCCGGATTTTTTTTCCAATAAGAGAGTGCGGCTCTCAAATTTTGGCTAATTACGTCCGGAAATAATTCTTCCATACGGCACGATGTTTTTTGCATTCGATAGCTGCTTTCTATTTCGTGTTCTGTCTTTCTATTATCTAAAAAATCCCAGACATTTTGATAAATAGCCCCGTAATTTCCTATCATCTCATAAGCCTTTTTTTCCAAACTTTCTTGAAAATACATTCCTGAAAAAAGATCTTCTCCGAATTCATGTTCTTTGATTCCCACCACTATGGCTGAGTTTGAAAATTTTCCATTTCTTGTGGAATAACTCATTCCATTTACCAAAGTTCCTCCTGCCTGTGAAGCCGCATTGACGATGACTCCTCCGGGACACATGCAAAAAGAAAACGTTCCTCTTTTTTCCGTTAAATTATTATAAGTAACTGCATAGGTCGCCGCTTCTAACAAAGGATTTTCCGCTTCTTTCCCATATTGCATTCGATCGATTTCCTCTCTTGGATGTTCCATTCGAGTTCCCATAGCGAAGGCTTTCGCCTCCATAGCAAGCCCACGTTTCCGAAGCATTCGATAGGTATCTCTCGAAGAATGCCCGATTGCCAGTATCAATTGATTGCTTGCCACATATTCTCTTATCCCATTTTTGATCATCCAGAATCCTTGCAATTCTCCACTTTTAATTTTGATATCCTCCAATAGGGTATTAAAATAAAATTTTCCTCCTTTTTTTTGGATAGCTTCTCGCATATTTTTCACGATAATTTTTAAGATATCGGTTCCTACATGTGGCTTATAACTCCAAAGAATTTCTTCAGGAGCACCGAATTTTACAAATAATTGAAATATGGTTTCAATATACTCACTTTTTACTCGAGTATTTAATTTCCCGTCGGAATAAGTTCCCGCTCCTCCTTCTCCGAACTGAATATTGGAATTTGGATTTAAAATGGAAGTTTTGATGAAATCCTCCGTTGTTTTATCCCGATGTTCTATTTCTTCTCCCCTCTCCAAAACAATAGGAAGATAGCCATACTCCGCCAATCGGTAAGCGGCAAAAAGTCCTGCCGGTCCCGAACCGACAATATAGATTTCTTTTCGGGGATATAAAGGAATTCTTTTTATTTTGGAAACTTCTTTGACCTCCTTCCACTTTGTAGAGGATGTCGCGAATATTTTTTGTTTTAAATTTAACTCTATACTATAAACAAATTTAATATCTTGTTTTTTTCGACTGTCGATAGATCGTCTCAGATATTTGATACTTTCTATATTTTCTTTTTCAATTCCCGCTTTTTCAATTTCTTTTTGAATTTCTCGCTCTTGGTTCTTGTGAATGGATACGACAATATTTTGAATTTCAATCCTCACTCTTCCATTGCTCCTTCTTCTATTTCTTCCAAATCTTCCATGTTTTCTTCCCATTTCAAATCGGAAATATCATTTTTCTCCTGTAATGCTTCTTTCCACAAATTTTCATATTTTTTCTCTGATCTTTCTCGAGATTTTGCTTCTTTTTTTGCCAGATTATAGAGAACCCCTACATCCACATTGGCTGAACTTCCTCTTTTTTCTATAGGAACGATTCGTTTTTTCTCCGTTTTTCTTTCTTTTGTCTCCCTCGTCCAAGCTTCTTTGATATACCTTGTTCCATCTTCCAATCTTCCCTCTTCTTTGTAATAAGAATCTGCATGTAAAGAAAAGATAAGCAAGAAAAATCCCAATAATACTATTTGTTTTTTCATATACCTCCTCGATGATTTTAAAAAGGGCAACCATTCAAAAGCTGCCCCTTTCTCTCATTTTTCCAACTATATTTACAACAGTCCTATTTGATATTTTTTACAATAACCGTTGTTCCCATTCCTCCACCAATACATAAAGAAGCCAATCCGTATTCAGAACCTCTCTTCTTCATTTCGTGGATTAAAGTAACTAAAATTCTGTTTCCGGATGCTCCAACCGGATGTCCTAAAGCAATGGCTCCTCCATTTACGTTTGTTCTTTCGTCAAACCATTCTTTTGTCAGACCATGTTCAGAACACAATTCTTTGATAACTCCTAGAGATTGAGCTGCAAACGCTTCATTCAATTCAATCAAGTCAATATCTTTTAATGATAAATTTGCATGTTTTAAAGCTTTTCGAATCGCCGGAACCGGTCCCATACCCATAATCAACGGATCTACTCCACCCGTACCTACTCCAACTACTTCCACCAACGGAGTTAAATTATGTTCTTTCACTGCTTCTTCAGAAGCCATCAATACGATAGAAGCTCCGTCATTCAATCCGGAAGCATTTCCTGCTGTAACACTTCCATCTTTCTTAAAGGCAGGTTTCAATCCTGCTAATTTTTCTAAATTTGTTTTTCTATTAGGATATTCGTCAGTATCTACTACAATATCTCCTTTTTTGTTTTTAATGGTTACCGGAACGATTTCATCTTTAAATCTTCCGCTATCTACTGCTGCAATCGCTTTTTGTTGAGAAGATAGAGCAAATTGATCTTGTTCTTCTCTTGTAATTCCATATTTTTCTGCAACATTTTCTGCTGTAATTCCCATGTGGATTTTATGGAATGCGTCTGTTAAAGCATCACAAATCATATGGTCTTTCATTGTTAAGTCCGCCATTTTATGTCCGGCTCTGATTTGTCCGGGTAAAACAAATCCGGCACCTGACATAGATTCCGTTCCTCCGGCCAATACTAAATCCGCAACTCCCGCTTTAATATTCGCGTAGGTCAAAATAACAGATTTTAATCCACTTCCACAAATAATATTGACTGCATATCCGGGAACTTCATAAGGAATTCCCGCTTTGACTGAAGTTTGTCTTCCTACTCCTTGATATTGTCCTGCACTTAGTACATTCCCCATAATCACTTCGTCCAATTTGGCAGGATCGATTTTTGTTTCTTCCAAGATATTCTTTGCGACTGCTGCTCCTAAATCACTTGCAGATAAAGGAGAAAGAGCTCCTAAAAAACTCCCGATCGCTGTTCTTTTTGCCGCTGTAATATACACCTTACTCATTTTTAATGCCTCCTAAAAAATTTAATTATTATATTATTGTTACTACTATTTTGCTCACGAACACAGAAAACTGAAAAATTCGATTAAACAACAAGTCCACCGGATACTTCGATCACTTGTCCTGTAATATAAGAAGATTCATCACTTGCTAAAAATAAAATTGCTTTTGCAACATCTTCCACACTTCCCATTCTTTTCAACGGTACCGCATTTGCCATTTGTGTTCTTACTTCCTCCGATAAAGCTTCCGTCATCGGAGTTTCAATAAATCCGGGTGCGACACAATTCGCTCTGATTTGAGCTCCTTTTCGTGTTAATTCTTTTGCCCAAGTTTTTGTCATAGAAATGACTCCACCTTTTGTTGCGGAATAATTTGTTTGTCCGATATTTCCATAAATTCCCACTACGGAAGACAAGGTAATGATCGAACCGCTTCCTTTTTTCAGCATTCCCTTTGCGACAGCCTGTGTTACATTGAAAACTCCTTTTAAGTTTACATTGATTACGGCATCCCATTGTTCTTCACTCATACGCAAGAAAATATTATCTTTTGTAATTCCTGCATTATTTACTAAAATATCAATTTTTCCATATTCTTTTTCTATTTTGGAAACCAGTTCCTTTATCTGTTCTCGATCTGTTACATTTAGAATTTCATGACGGATATTTTCTTGTTCAAAACTCGTTTCCACCATATCACAAGAAATTACCATAGCAGCTCCATGAGCAGCTAACAGTTCTACAGTAGCTCGACCGATTCCTCGTGCACTTCCTGTTACAAGAGCTATCTTTCCTTCCAATCTGTTCATTCTGATCCCCTTTCTATTTTTGATACATAATCGCACTTCACGATTATACCCAAGTATAAGATGAAACCGAAAAAAAGTCAAGTAATATACTTACCAAATTTTCTAAAGAAAACAAAATAAAAGTGGAATTTTTAGCTCTTTTTTTGTACAATAGAGAAAAGATTTATCACAGAAAGGAAATATTATGAAATTATTTTCAAATAGATTAAAAGGAAAGCTTCAAATTCCTGCTTCAAAAAGCTATTGTCATCGATACATTATTGCCGCCTCTCTTGCAAAAGAAATGTCAATTCTCCATAACATCAGCTTATCGGATGACATTCAAAGCACTATCGAAAATATGAAAAAATTGGGAGCAAAAATTGAGCAAAGAGAACAAGACTTTCTTATTCAAAAAGGAGACATCTGTGACAACCAAAAAAATTTTCATTTTTTTTGTTCCGAGTCTGCTTCCACGCTTCGATTTTTAATTCCTCTTTCTCTAATTCAATATAGAAAGGTATCTTTTTATGGAAGGAATACTTTACCAAACAGACCATTAAGCCCTTTCTTTCCTATTTTAAACTCTTCCGGCATTTCATTTCGGACCGAGGGAGAAAACAGTTTATGTATTCAATTGGAGGGACAATTAAAAGCGGGAAATTATTCTTTAGAGGGAAATATAAGCTCTCAATTTATTACCGGACTTTTATTCGCTCTTCCCTTGTTGGATGGAAATTCTCAATTACATATTTTAGGAAATTTGGAATCAAAAGCCTATGTAGACATGAGCTTAGATGTTTTAGAAAAATTTAAGATACAGATTTTTCGAGAAAAGAATCATTTTTTCATTCCGGGAAAGCAAGAATATCAAGCCTATTCCACTACAATAGAGGGAGATTATTCTCAAGCCGCTTTCTTTCTGGTGGCAAACTCCATGGGGAATGAAATCGAAATAGCAGGCTTAACCAAAGATTCCAAGCAAGCGGATTTTCAAATCTCATCCATGATACAAGCCTTGGAAGAAAAAGTTCCTCAAGAAACTTTGATCCTCGACGGAAGTCAATGCCCCGATATTATTCCGATTCTCAGTGTGAAAGCAGCTTTGACACAAGGAAAAACTGTGATTCAAAATATCAAACGCCTTAGAATGAAAGAATGTGATCGTCTTCATGCTACAGCAGATATTTTAAACAAACTGGGAGCAAAGGTCGTAGAAAATTCTTCTTCCTTGGAATTTGAAGGAGTTTCTCATTTCAAAGGAAATTCTGTGTCCAGCTTCGAGGATCATAGGATGGCTATGATGATTGCCGTTGCTTCAACCCGTTGTCAGGGAGAAATTCTTTTAGACAATGCAACATGTGTTTCCAAATCTTATCCGACATTTTGGGAAGATTTTAAAAGCTTAGGAGGTAAGTATGTCTTGGGGTAAAATATTACAACTTTCTATATTTGGAGAATCTCATGGCAGCACGGTGGGAATTACTATTTCGGGTCTTCTTCCCGGAATAACTCTTCCCATGGAAAGCATTAAAGAGGATTTGGCAAAACGTGCTCCGGGACAAAAGCTCACCAGTCCCAGAAAAGAAAAAGACGAGTTTGAAATTATCAGTGGAATTTTTCACGGGAAAACAACAGGGGCTCCTCTCACTGTTATTTTCCGTAATACGAATATACAAAGTAAAGATTATGAGCTTCATACAAGAATTCCCAGACCCAGTCATGCTGATTTCCCTGCTCAGATAAAATATAGAGGATTTCAAGATATTCGAGGCGGGGGACATTTTTCCGGTCGTCTGACAGCTCCTCTGGTTTTCGCCGGAGCTGTCGCAAAGAAATATTTGGAAGAAAAAAAAATACAAATCACGAGCCGACTGGTTGAAAAAGAAAGCCTAGAAAAAATACTCCCTCAGCTCATCAAAGAAGGAGACTCCATAGGAGCTTCTATTTCCTGTCAGGTAAGAGGACTTCCTATCGGGATTGGAACTCCTTTCTTTGATTCTTTGGAAAGTTCCATTTCTCATCTGATATTTTCCATTCCCGGAGTCAAAGGAATTGAATTCGGATTAGGCTTTGACTTCATCGGGAAACGAGGAAGTGAAGTCAATGACGAATATCGTATAGAGGACGAAAAAATTATAACAACCACGAATTATAACGGTGGAATCTTAGGAGGGCTCAGCAATGGAATGCCTGTAGAATTTCGAGTGGTTTTCAAGCCGACTGCCAGCATTTTCAAAGTCCAACGGAGTGTAAATATGGAAAAGCACGAGAATACGGAGCTTCAGATTCAAGGGAGACATGACCCCTGTATTGCTCTACGAGCTCAGGTCGTCGTAGAAGCCGTAGCCGCTCTTGCTATTTTAGATCAAATTTGGATGGGAGAATATTATGGATACATTGGAAAAATATAGAGAACAAATGAATTGCATCGATCAGGAAATGGCAAGGCTTTTTTTACAAAGAATGAAACTTTCCATTCAAATCGGGGATTACAAAAAACAAAAAAGGCTGCCTATCTTTCAAAAAGAACGAGAAGACATTGTCTTAGAGAAAGTAAAACAAATAGCATCGACAACAGAGGAAAAAAAATATATGGAAGATTTTTTTCTCTATCTTATGAAACTGAGTAAAGAGGTACAAAAATGAAGAGATATGCACTACTGGGAAAAAAATTATCTCATTCCTTTTCCAAACTTGTTCATGAATATATCTTTCAGAAATTTTCTTGGGATGCTTCCTATTCCTTTTGGGAATTGGAAGAAAAGGACATAGAAAAAGCAATTCCACTGGCAAAAGAGAAAAAGTTGGACGGTTTTAATATCACAGTTCCCTATAAAGAATGTCTACTTTCTCAGATTGACAGTATAGATGAATCTGCAAGACGGATTGGAGCAATCAATACCATTGTAAAAGAAAATAATAAAATGATTGGCTATAACACCGATTGCTTCGGTTTTCAAAAAATGTTGGAGTACTTTGCCATAGATGTTGATACAAAAAAAATTGTCATTTTGGGAACCGGAGGAGCCTCCAAAGCTGTTGCGGAAGCTCTTCGACTTTTAGGAGCGGCATCCATTCAATTTGTGAGTCGTTCTCCGGCGGGAACACAACTTTCTTATGGCGAATATCTGGAAGGAGATATTCTTATCAATACGACTCCGGTGGGAATGTATCCCGATAAGAGCGGAAGTCCTATTTCCAAAGAGGTCTTTTCTCATTTTAGTACTGCCATCGATCTCATTTATAATCCAAAGGAAACACAATTTTTATCGGATGCGAAGTCATTCGGACTTTTCTCAATCAATGGACTTTTTATGCTCGTAGCCCAGGCAATTCGCTCGGAAGAAATTTGGCTCCATAAAAGATTTGACATTTCTCTATATCATGAGGTATATTCATATTTGGAGGGGATAATCTATGAAAATTATGGTAATTCACGGTCCTAATCTGAATTTTTTAGGAATTCGAGAAAAAAATATTTACGGAACGGATGATTATGAAAGTTTATGTCATTATATTACGACTTCCTTTCCAGAGGATGAAATTACCTGTCTTCAATCAAATTCTGAAGGAAGCTTAATTGATTTCATCCAAAAAGCTCATTTAGAGAATTATGACGGTATTGTCATAAATGCAGGAGCCTATACTCACACCTCTATTGCTCTCTATGATGCTTTACGATCCATTTCAACGGTAACTGTGGAAGTCCATATTTCTAATATCTATGCGAGAGAGGCATTTCGCCATCATTCTTATCTGGCTCCCGCTTGTTTAGGACAAATTTCCGGTTTTGGAAAAGAGGGCTATATCTATGCGATTCAAAAAATTAAAATATATCTAGGAGGGGTTTAATACTATGAAAACGGATATTCAAATTGCACAAGAAACACCAATGTTACACATCAATGAGATTGCAAAAAAAATGGGTCTGAGTGAAGACGACATTGAACAATATGGAAAATACAAAGCGAAAGTAGATTTGGAAGTACTAAAACGTCATGCAGACAAGCCGAATGGAAAATTGATTTTGGTCACAGCCATCACTCCGACTCCGGCAGGAGAAGGAAAATCTACGGTTACCATCGGCTTGACACAAGCTTTAAATAAAATAGGAAAATTATCTTCCGCAGCAATTCGAGAACCGTCTTTAGGTCCTATTTTCGGAATGAAGGGAGGAGCTGCCGGAGGAGGTTACTCTCAAGTGATTCCTATGGAAGATATCAACCTTCATTTTACCGGAGATATGCATGCAATCGGAGTTGCTCATAATCTAATCTCCGCTTGCATTGACAACCATATCAACTCGGGAAACCAATTGGGAATTGATGTGACTAAAATTACATGGAAACGTGTTGTGGATATGAACGACAGAGCTCTTCGAAAAGTGGTCATTGGACTTGGAGGAAAAGCCAACGGAATTCCTCGAGAAAGTTCTTTCCAAATTACCGTAGGATCCGAAATCATGGCAATTCTTTGTCTATCCAATAATATCAAAGAATTAAAAGAAAAAATTGGAAATATCGTTTTTGCAACTTCTTACAACGGAAGTCTGTTACGAGTTTCCGATTTACATATTGAAGGGGCGGTTGCCGCACTGCTAAAAGATGCTATCAAGCCTAACTTGGTACAAACCTTGGAACATACCCCTGTCTTTATTCATGGAGGTCCTTTTGCCAATATCGCACATGGATGTAATTCTATTTTGGCAACAAAAATGGCTTTGAAATTAACGGATTATGTTGTAACAGAAGCCGGATTCGCATCCGATTTGGGAGCAGAAAAATTCATCGACATCAAATGTCGAATGGGGGGCTTAACTCCCAATGCTGTTGTCTTAGTCGCAACGGTAAGAGCCATCAAACATCATGGAAATGGTGATTTAGTGAAGGGAATGGCAAACTTGGAAAAACATTTGGAAATTATTCAAAGCTATGGATTACCGGCTGTTGTTGCGATCAATAAATTTGTAACGGATACGGACGAAGAAATTGCTTATATTGAAACATTCTGTAATGAACGAGGAGCCGAAGTATCTCTTTGTGAAGTTTGGGCAAAAGGTGGAGAAGGTGGAATGGATTTAGCGGAAAAAGTATTGAGAGCTATTGATAAAAGTTCCAATGAATACAAACCTTTCTATGATATCAACTTAAGCATCCAAGAAAAAATAGAAAAAATTTGTAAGGAAATCTACGGAGCAGATGGAGTTACTTTCTCCGCTTCCGCAAAAAAAATGTTGACTTTGATTGAGAAAGAGGGCTACAATCATCTACCGGTTTGTATGTCCAAAACCCAAAAATCCATTTCAGACAATGCAAACTTATTAGGAAGACCGACAGGCTTTAAAGTAAGTATCAACGAATTACGTTTAGCTGTCGGTGCCGGATTTATTATCTGTATGGCGGGAGACATTATTGATATGCCGGGGCTACCAAAAAAACCTGCGGCAGAAGTAATTACCATTTCAGATGACGGAATTATAGACGGACTATTCTAAAAAAAGAAAATATCAAATAAAGAAAAGAGGATTTCAGAGCTTCTATATCTAAAAAGCTCCGAAATCCTCTTAAAAATTTATTTTTGCATTAATAACATACGAACTTGTTCTTCCAATTGTTGAACTCTTGTTTTTAATTCTTCTTTTTCTTTCTCTCGTGTTTGACTTTCCTCATTTAATCTTCTTACTTCTTCACGAAGCAGGTTCATTTGACTAGGAGCTTCCACTTTCGTTTGATTTTCTCCTTTTCCAATCTTCCAAGTAAAACCGAGATTTGCCATTGTTTTTACTCTTGTTTCCTCTCCAATAGCAAATCCTGCCGTCATCATCATATTGGAATTGAAATAATGTGTTACTCCCAAGGCAACGGCTTGTTTATTTCGATAATGTCCAAGCCCTACCATCATTTGGTTTGGAGAAGATTCATCATATGTCATGGGATGTAGAGCCGAAAGTGCAGCACTTAAAGAACCTACATGAGAAATTTCATTTTTCAATTCCTGTTTTGTAATTTCTAAATTTCGTTCTACCTTTACTACTTCTTTTTTATTGTCTTGAATCTCTTCCTCATTTTTAGTTACTCTGGCTTTTGTTTCTTCTATTTCTTGAGTGTTTTTGCTTATTTTTACAGTATTTCCGGTTACTTTTTCTTCTACTGCATTTAATTGTTTTTTATTGACTGCATCATGTTCCGCTGTTCCATCCGCTACATGCACAATCTTTCTTTGTTGACTGGAAGATCCTACGGAGACGACATTACTTTCCTCTGCCGTGGAACCATCTCCCAAAACAACTGATTTTGTAATGTTCTTTCCAATAGAAACGCCATTTCCTAAAATAAAGTTATTATCGCTTCCGGAAGCTATACTGTTTCGATTCCCGATAGCATAGGAATCATTTCCTTCAATGATATACTTACTTTGTTTATATTTATCTTCACAGCTAACTCCATTCTCTTTGGCGAGATTGGCTCCCCAAGCTCCTGAATTATTTCCAGATACATAATTGGCAGCTCCAAGTGCGGAACTGTTTTGCCCCTTTATCAAGTTATGAGAACCGAAAGCACTGCTGTGATCTCGTTGTACTCTATTATGATGTCCCACTGCGGTACTACATCTTAAAGAGTTGCTAGTCCCATACTCTTTCTTGATTTCATTTTTATATCCGAAAGCGGAAGTAAACATGTCATTTACTTGATTGTCTTTTCCGACTGCCGTACTGTACATCCCTGCAGCCGTATTTTTACAACCGATTGCCGAACTTCCACTCGATGTAGCAAGGTTAGGCAGCAGCTCCTTTTACCGCATCATTGTCCACTCCATGACAACCATTCTTTTCTTTACTTTCGACAGCAAAAGCAAGTTGTGAAATTCCAAATAAATATAAAGCAGCAATAAAATATCCTTTTTGATTCTTTAACATTTTTCTCCTCCAGTCTATAAGTTTTTTATTATATAAATAATAACACCTTTTCCTCTGAAAGGTCAAGAAAAAAATCAATTTTGTTTTTTAAAAAAAATAAAGGAAGCAATAAAATTATAAAAATTTGGGGGAAATATAAATTCGAAAAGATAGAAAATATTTGTTCAAAAAAATAAAATGGCGTTCCCGATAGGATTTGAACCTACTACCTACCCCTTAGGAGGGGAACGAAGTAAAAAAAATCAATATTTACAACGTTTTGTATAATTTCATATAATGAATTTTACGCTATTTTTGAAAGAAAAATCATATCTATTTATATCTTATTTTATTTCATTATATTCCAGCATATTTTGCCTTATTATGTAGGAAAAATGCAGGAAAATTATTTTATGTAGGAAAAATGTCGGAAAAAATAAATAAAAAAAAGGCACTATGAAGTACCTTTTTTCGTTAAAATATTCTTTTTATTTTTTATCTTCACTTTTAATTTTTACGTTAATTCCAGAACCAAACAATTTTGACAATTTAGTTAAAGAAGCTTCAATTAATTTAATTACATTTGCTTCAGTTAACCAAGTACCAATAAGTAAACGAGAAAGAAAAGGCACTTGTTTAATGTTCATTTTAATAAATTGTTTTGCAAACTCTAATTTTTGTTTACCTTCTCCGGATTTAAACGATTGTTCAGCTGAAATAACAGCTTGATCCACTAATTCGGCGAACACTTTGTTGCCTCTATTTGCAACGATTAACAAAATGATGATAACAACTAATCCAATTGCAATCCAAGCAAGAGGAGTTAAAGACTTAACGTATAATAAAATTTGTTCTAACAAAAAAATCAACCTTCTTTCATAATATTTTGTGATGACACATCATAAGTCAAAATCAAAAAAAAGTAAAATTAGGAGGTTTTTTATGAAAAAAATAGAATTTTTATTTAATGTATTGTTGGAAAAAAATATAACTTTTGAAAAAACATTTTTTAACGAATATATTTTATATGATTTTTTAATAATATTAACAGAAAAAAAAACAGATAAAAGATTAGAAGAATATTTTAAAAGAGGATTTGAATCCTTTGTATTTCCAGAAGGTTACATCTCTTCAGAAAATCTTCAAAAAATAATAGGAGAAGATTTGAGAGAGTATGAATATTTTGTGTTTTAATTTTAAGAAAAATATGATATATTGGTTTATATAGAAAAGGAGAGATTATATGATAGGTATTAAAAATTTAAAAGATAGAATTCTATGCCAATCCGCTGTAGATTTTTTATTATTCATTAGAGATAATGAACCATTTCGATACGAATTCATAAAATATCACAGAGATACTTTTTGCGGAAAAGATTTTCATGCAATCTTTCATTTATGGGATTATAAAGAAGAATATAAAAATAAAAACCGGCAACGTTACATCTTCGATTTAGCTTGGATTTTCGAAGGAATTGAAGAAAATGACAATAGAGAAATATTTGCGGAAATAGCGTTAGAAATTTTTAAACATTTCCAACCTGAACAAAAAGATGGTTGGTTCATTATATATGATATAAAAACATTAGACCTTTTAACAGAAATTTATGATGTTCCGGAATTTGAAAACGAAAAAACAAGAAGAGAACTTATAAAAAAGCTAGCTGATGAAATTCGTAAAATAAAACCAGATTTCAAATTCGCTTTAGATTGGAACGGGCATTTCATGCATCATCAAAAATTAGAAGAAACTGGCTATTACGGATAAGGAGAAAATTATATGATCAATGAAAAATACATTCATAAAACGACACCTATAGGAAGTACAACTATTCAAGAACTTTCCAATATAGATAAAGAAACATATAGGCGTTTACAACAACATATGCATTTCGGAAAAGTAGAGTTAGAAATGATCGATGAAAACTTATACGATCTTTATGCCATTGTCGAAACAAACAAAGTGGAAATTTTTGCTAAAAACACAAAGCGTAAAATTTCTCAAAGTATAATGGAATTCTCAGAACAAAAACTTTCTAAATTAACAACTGAATTATTTCCCACGATAATAGACGTAGGGTTCATAAGTAAAGAGGATTTTAGAATATTTAGTCAAAATTTAGGTTTTTTAAACACTTGCATTGGTTTTTGGCTTCTAGAACAAAAAGTAAAAAACTAAATATCTTCGTCGCCGGCGACGAAAAAGGAAGAAAGAATGATAAAATTTAATGACGTGGAATATCATTTGTATGAAGTAAGAGGTTATGACCATTTCTTATGTGAAGATTTAAAAAAATTCGCTTGGCTTAACAGAGTTGAATTTAAATTTTGTGAAAACGAAGTGATTCCAGAAAAACTAGAGGAATTAAAAAAAATCATAGAAGAAGTAAATGCGTTTTTTAAAAAAAAGAAACAAAATAGAGGATGGTACTTGATTTCAAAAGACGATGATGAAGCGTCTATTATTGATTAAACTCCAATTTTAATGGAGTTTATTTGAGTAATGGAATAGTTCAATTTGCAGGCGGGACTTTTCCAAGCGATGCAACATGTAAATTTAAAAATCGTCCAAAAGCTCCAAAAATTTCATTTTTAGATTTAAATAAAACATGCATTCGCTTTAGTATAGAATATGGTCAAAATAGTTATGGTCGATTTCCAGAAAATGCAAATTTAGCTATTTCCTTATTTGCTTCATCATCAAAAATTCAGTTTCCTGGAAAAATAACATTGCATTTTTATTATATCAACGGAACAAAAGAAAAATACGACTTTTTTCGGACCAACAGTAATGTTTTTCAATATTCGAAAGTTCAAGAAGATTTAGGAGCAACCGTTTATTTAATTAGAAAAATTATAGATGCATATAGCATTGATAAAGACAATGTATTATTAGCTATTACAAATGATGGTGTAGTTCCTAACTTTGTACAATTCTACCAAATAAAATAAAAAAGGAGCAGAAAATATCTGCTCCTACTTTATTTTATTTGCATTTTTAATTTGCCAATGTGGTTTATCTATAAAATTACGGAAGCAGTTTCCACCCCATTCTACTCCGTATTTTTCCAATAATCCATATTTTTTAGCAAATTCATAAACTTCATCGTAATATTTACCATTCCAATCCAATTGCTTTATGACTTTTCCAGTCTTTTGATCTTTTACAAATTTATACACCAATATAGCAATATCTACTGCATAGCCTAATCCGTCACTTTTTACTTGATGATTCGATTTATAAATATGCCCGTCGCAATTTGTAACTTTTGGACCTGGTTTTGTACGACCTTGTTGGTATAATGCGTTTTGGTATTCTGCTGTTCGAACACCTTGCGTTATTTTAAAATCGTAAGGACTTATTTTAATTAATTCTTTCATGAATTCTACTAGTTGCGGATGTATTCCGTCTAGCTTAGATAACGAAGTTTGACTTAAATAAAAACTCATGAATGTATTATATTATATCGCATTATTTTTTTCTAATTCAAATCTAATTCCTCTTCGTATATCAAAGAAACAAAATCATTTACTAAACTATTCATTGCTTCTTCACAAAGGCCTTGTTTCTTTATAGAATCGATAATCTTATCTTTATTTTTTTCAAGATTATCTAAATTTATGATAAATTCTTTTCTTAATTCTTCATATCCTCTTTTTCGGTAGTCTTCCTGTATTTCAAGAAAAGAGGACATTGCTATTTTTTTGCTTCTTGGTGTAAGTACTTCTGAAGCGAAAAAAGCATCCCAATACATAGGAAAACATCGATCTGTATCGAAATTATATTCTTTCGCTTTAGGAAGAAGCTCTAATATTTTTTTAACATTATTATATAGGGTTTGAAAATATATCTCCGGTTCTAACGGTATATCTTTAGATGCTTCATTAAACAATTCTTCAAATTGTGAAATAAAATGTTTAATCAGATCTTCAGTGTTAGATTTAAGAAATTTTTCTTCTTGTTCTGGCTTTAAAAGGTTTCTCTTTGAAACTTCAGCTTTTAATCTAGCAGCTAACATTTCTTTTACTACATCCATAGAATTTTTTTTAATCATGCTTTCTCTCCTTTTTTTCAATAATTATACCATGAAAAAAAATATATTTCTACGGTTTGATAAAGAATAATTGGCATTTTATTATAAATTATGATTAAAAATTTATTTTTTGAGAATGGATCTTTTTTTTGGTTTGTCCTCGATTTTTTTTACACAATAGTTTAATAAAGATAATTGTCCATTTCGTACAAATCAGAAGTTAAAATAGAATAAATAAATTCTTCAAAACCAACTTTAGAGATATCGAATAAATCATAGAAAATACTATCTCGGCTAAAACGATATTCATAAACCCACACGTTATCACTTTTTTGTTCTTCTTTACCGTCTGATTTAAAAGTTTTAAAATATTGGTTATTATTTTTTCGTCGTATGGAAAAATATAAATGTTTAGAATGTATTTGCTTTTTGCTAACTATTTGAAGGGAAAAGGTACCATAATATCTACATTTTACTTCTAACAAATTATCATCCATTTCTGTTTCGTATACATCTGAAGAAGAAGTTTCGAAATCATAAGTAGTAATGTTATAACCGTATTGATAAACTCTTTTAGCGATAGCGTTTCTCACTAATTCACCATCACTATCATTTTTTACAGGCGGTAAATCAACTGTTTGAATATGAAAAAAAATTGGAGAATCACCCTGTCCTTGCATAAAACGATAATTCATAAAATAGTTTTTAAAATTCTGAATATTTTTAGCGTTTTCGAAGAAATATGTCGCACCGTCACCGCTTCCTGATTGTTTTATTAATTTTTTCTTTTTAACTCCAATCTTTTTGTTTTTTAAATACAACATTAATTGATCCGGAAATTGATGATTCCCTTTAGCGACCATATGAAGTAGAAATTGTTTTCCATATTGGTATTTATCGTAATGAAAACCACTTTTAGATAAATTAAGAAAAGTTTTAAAATTTACTGAATTGGATAAATAAAATTCTTCATGAGGATAAAATTCTTCTTCATTTTTTAGTATTCCATTACTCAAATAAACTCCATTAAAATTGGATTTTCCGTAAAAATCCGAAAATTTAATTTTACCTGAACTAACAGAAGCTAAGCCTCTAACTTCTGTTTGTCCAAGTCTAATTTGCCCACTGAGTCCAAGTTCTTCACGAATCTCGCTAAATTTTAAAGGCCCACTTGTCTTAATTGCCATTTTTTAACCTCTCAATCTCTGCTTTTAGCTCTTTAATCGCTTCCACTAATAATCCAGCTAAGTTCCCGTATGCTAATGAATAATACCCATTTTCATCTTCTATAACAGCTTCAGGAAGTACCTTGAAAACTTCTTGTGCAATCAGTCCCGTTTTTTTCTTGTTATCTCCATTTTTCATATGAAATGTAACTCCATGTAATTGATTTACTTTTTCTAAAGCATTTTCAATAGGTTGAAGATCTTCTTTTAAACGAATGTCTGAAAAAGCTGTGATATCGCTATGACAATAAATAGTGCCTTTTACTGTTAAATTTTGTTCCATAGTATCTGAAATATCTTTCCTTAGATGTTTATTTATGTTAGAACTCATGCTTGAAAGTTCATTGTTTATTCTACTTATTTGACTGTTAAGTAATTGTGAACTAGGGACAGTGTAATTATAATTTGTTAAGTAGTTATCTATATTACTTTTATCTATTTTGCTGTTATTGATACTATAAATAACAGCAGATGAGGGGATTTTAGAAGTATTGTTTTCTATACTTTGAGTAATAGATGAGCTTTTTATAGTACTACTCTCTAAACTGGAAATTCTACTACTGTGACTTTCCAAATTGGATCGTAATGAACTATGAGTAGACTCATGAGATCTTAAAGTGTCATTTAGTAATTTTACACTTTTAGAAGAAGCAACCTTTGCGCTAGAGTTTAAATCTATTGCATCAGAAATATCTTCTTTATCTATTTTTTTATTTACTTTTTCTTTAAGTCTGTATAAAACGGAACTGGAAGGAACTTGGGAGTCACTGTTAACGTCGTTTCTTGTGGTAATATTAGATTTCAATAAATAATTTTCTAAACCCAATATACTTATATAATTTTTCGAATCTACCACTTGCGTGTAGCTTCCACTATTACTTTTAAACCAAATAGATTGATTTGTAGCACTTCCATTCGGAAGAATTAATAACCCATCACTAGACCATGAATCCGTTTTAGTTTGATAATGAAATTGAACACCCGGAGTATAAGAGTTAAAATTTTTTAATTCTCCGGAATAACTTGTAGTAAACAAAGCAAAGTCAAAACTTCTGTTTTTATCTAATTGTCTAGATTGCATATTTGTTTTGTTATTTAAAAAGTTATTGTTTAAAAACTCTTGCTGTTCACTAACGTTTCCACTAAGCGATTTGATTTCATTATAAAGAGTATTGGCACCTAATTGGTTTAAAGCTTTATTTACGTCACTTCCATTTTTATATTCAGAAGTTAAATCTTTTGTAGAAAATACAGAATCAATAGAACTATTGATTTGTAGTATTTTTCTTTCTATACCTAACATTTTATCTTGAGAATAAAAATATAGATCTCCAACAGCTTTTTCGGTAGCAAGTTTGTATTCTGATCTTCCTTGATAATTATTAGAAGCGTCTAAGTTAAAACCGGTTTTCGGTGTTAAATTATTCATTTTTGTTCCAGCTAATTGATAAGCAGAATTTGCTTTATCCATTGCAAGTTTAACTGCATAAGAAGTAGCTAAAACGTCTTGTCGTTCACTATTTACATCATTGCTTTTATTCAAATTAAAACCAGTGTTTTTAGCAATTACATTCTCTTTTCTAGTTTCAAGATTTTGTATTTGTCCTTGTACCACTTGAATACTTCTTCTAGCTTCCATGTAGTTTTTTTCTGTAGAATCTTGTAATTGTATTAATTTTGTTTCTACATTATCAGAAGCAGTTTTTACAGTTTTTATAGCCTTAGAGCTAGCTACAGTAACTGTAGAATCAGAGTTGATGTCATGGCTAATATTTTTAATATCTACCTTGCCATCTATTTCTTTCTTTAAATCTTCAGCGGTTCCTCGATAATTTCCTTTATCAAGTTTTTTAGAAGATGAATCTACGAATTGGTGTTCAATAAATTGAGTTACTTTTTCGCTTAATGTTGTTAATGTTTGATTTACCGTTGAAACGGCTAAAGAAGTGGCTAAAGAGTCGGAAGAACTTAAGGATACAGAATCGGATTTCTCTAAGTTAAAACCGGTCTTTTTATCTTTAATTATAGGTTCGTATAAAGTAGGTAATTCTTCTAATATCTTCTTTTGCAATGCTTGAATTTGTTCGTTTTGTCCTAAATTCTTTGCAAATTCATCTAATTTTTTATCTAACTCTTTTAAAGCTTTATGAAGCGCTGTATTACTTATATCTAGAAAAGCTTTTAAAAATTCAGGATCATTTGTTTTTTTCGTGGAATCAGGTTTAGAAAGGCATAAAAGAATTTTATGTTCATCTTGATAAACTTTTCCAACAGCGCTATCTCCTTCGGATTGCGCTTCCGCTAATGTTTTCATAAATGAATTACCGACAATGAGATTGGACAACTTTTTAATGTTATCGGCTGTCAATCCGCCAACAGACGATGCTTTTCCGCCTTCCGCAGCTTGTTGAATAACTCGTTCTACAGTATCTGATAAAGTTTTTGTTTTTTCATATTCTTTTTTACATAAATCTGTGATTCCTCCATCATCAAAATCATAATATTGATAAGCAGAATCGGGATCTCCAGAATGTTTAATTCCAATTCTAGTACCTTCAAATTTAAAAGTTAGCAATGTAGATGAAATATTCGGATATAATTCATAAGCAACAAAACTACCGCTTTTATTTCCTTGTTTTAAGGTAATTTTTTTTGTGTTAGGCTCAAATGTATAATCTTTATTTTTATTCAAAAGAGTTCCGTTTAGAAAAACAAACATTCTATCATTTGATTTAAAATCTCGTGGCAATTGAATTTCGCTTTTATTTTGTAATTCTTCACTAAAAAATTGAGGTTGAATAGTAGATAAATATTTTTCTAGTTGTAAAATAGATTTTTCAGCAACCCGCTTAGAAGATTCTTCTTCTTTTGCAACCATTTCGCGAACGGCATTTTCCACTAATCTATCTTTGTTTCCATCCATTTCTTGAAACGTTTTTTGTTTATAAGCTTCCACAGCATCAATAGCGCTTTTTCTAGCACTCGGTTTATTTCCGTCCATTGAAGAATTTTCAGTTCCAATTGCTTGTACTGCTTTTTCTTTACATGTTTTTAAGTATTCTTCCGCTTCCGTTTTAGCAGAAAGAGTGGTCGCTATAATTTGTTCTTTTAACTCATTTAAGGATCGTTTTGAGTTTTCTAAAGATTCGTTCAACGAATCTAAAATTATTTTCCAGTGTCCATTTGTTTTGTTTTCTCCTAAAAATGAAGTAATTTCCTTTTTTTTATTTTCCAACTCTCTTACACTGGTGCTTCTTTTTTCTTCTAACGTTCGATTGTATTCTGTATATTTTTCCGTTAAAAGGTTATTTTTTTCATCTCCGACAGCGTTAACCCTTTGTTTCACTAAATCAAACATAGTTAAAAAAGCTAGTTTCGCTTGGTCGTATACAATTTTAATTTCAGAAATAAATTTATTTACATTCTCAGAATTCATTTGTTGAAATTCTTGTTCATACCCATTGATAGAAGCTACTAAATTGGAAAAAACTTCGTTTCCTTTTTGAAGAATTTTTCCGGATTGATTTACTCGTTCTTTATCTATAATTACTAATAATTCATCTTTTCTAGCGGTCATAGAATTCAACAAATCTTGTTTATCAACTTCTATTTCTGCAATCAATTTGTTTTTCTTTTTAGATAGCTCATCTTCTAATTGTACTTCGTATAAACGCATTTCTTCTTTAATAGAATCTTTATGTTTCAATACCTGTTGTACAATCGCAGCGACGTCGGAATCTAATTTCGTTCTAATTTTTTGTTCAAGTGCATTGATTTTCTTTAAAGTTTCAATTTCGGTTTGTTGCAACTTCTCAGTTAAGATTTCGTATTGATTTTTCAATTCATCTTTTAGCGTCTTTTGATCACTCACTAATTGAGTTTTTAATTCCGCTAATTTCAATTCTATGTTGTTAACACCTGTTTTTTCAGCAGAATTTATAATTTGAAGAGCATTATTATAGATTTCATTAATTTCTTGAATAGAAGTTTGTAAATTCCCGTTTAACTGCTCTAAAGACAATGACATTTTTGCATCTATTGTGCCTTTGTATTCTTCAATAAAAGAAGAAACATTTTTTTTCTCTTTATTTAAACGTTTTATAACATCTTCTAACATTTCATTTTTTAATGTTTCTATTTCTGTTAATAAATCATCTAATATTGCAGTAATCTCAAGTTTGGCGTTTTGCGCCATATGTTCAGTAGTTTCTTTTTCTATTTTATTCTGAATGATTTCTAATTTTCCAGCAATGGTGTTAGCAACTTGTTGGTAGAACTCATCTTGTTTTGTATGAAAAAACGATTCAATCTCATTTTTAACTTTTAATTCTATTTCTCTTAAATCCACTTTTCACCTCAATATTTATAAGTTACATATAATACTTCATGCGAAGTAATATTTTTAGAAGTAAAACGAACTTTTTTACCATTAATTTCTTCAATGTACGATGGGGTTACAAAATGATTTCCGTCCATTGAAACAATTAAAATATCATTGATAGAAATAGGTGCTTCCGATAATGAAATTTCAAAAGTATTCCCATCTATAATTTCAGCGTTGCAATATTCATTAAAACGAATGTTGGTCATTTTCTCTTGTTTTAATTCAACGTAAAGCATTTCCAATAAAGATAACAATATGTTTGTATCAATTGCTTGTTTTTTTAATTCTTCAAAATTAATTTTCATTTTCAACTCCGAATATTTTTAACAAATTGGTTTTAATTGTATTTTTATTCATTTTTTCCACGATAATATTTTTATTATCAGGTTTTATAGAAGTGTTTTTATCTACGAAATGAATAACATCTAAAAATTTATCACAAGCTTCGCTTTCATTTCTTTGAAAATGTAATAAAAAATTCTGGTATTCTTGATATGTTAATAAATAAAGTTCGCTGTCGGAATACGATATACAACTTATCTCTTTCACTTCTTGAATGTTTTTCAAAGCATATACGATATAACCGTTTTTACGAATACTTTTTTTAGAATATTGGAATACTTTAAGTTCTTTCAAAAGTGTATTAATATTTGAAACACTATCTATAAAAAGTCCCTTATATAAAGTGCTATTTCTATTTATAATAACAGTTTCTAATGTCTTATCTATTTCATCTATATATTCTAAAGTATCATCTTCTTTTACACCAAATAAGTGAATATCGCATAAATTATGAAAAGAAAAGTAAATATTCTGTATATTTACCAATTTGGAAAAATTTACAAAGAAAGAAGTGTCTTCATGATATTTTAAATAAAAATCCACAGTTTCTAAATTTTGATCTGTTTTTATTATTTCTTTATCCATAATAGAAGTATTTTGTCTATAAATAATATCGTATTCTATGATACGATTATGAAAACTTGGATATTCAATCATGTCTAAGAAAAATTGACCTTTTATAGAATTGTGGCTCATATTAAAATATTCCTTATCTAATGTAAACAATTGTTTTTTTAACTCTTCTTTATAAGACTCCAGATAAGATTTTAAAAACTTTTGTTTTTTTACGAGATTTTTCATTTCTTGGAAGCAAGAAAGTATATCCTTTATTTTGACATTGTATCTTCCGGATATATATTCTGTTTCATAAAATTCTGATAATCCAAACAACGGTTCATTTGCAATGCTGTTCTTTTCATATAAAGAATCAGAATTATCTAACTCTTTTTTTAGATTTTTATATTCTTGTATCATGTTTTATCCTTTCAAGGAAAATTCAAATAAAATATTAGTAAAATAATTTTGGGAAAAATCTTCATTTTCCTTTTGATGCTGATATTTTATAAAAAAAGGATATTTATCAAAAAAAGAAGATGTACAGAGGGTATTAGTATTTTTATCGAAGAAAAAATTAGCTAGATCGTTATCGGATTGTAAAATATTGATATTATCTACATATTTTAGTTTTTCATTTCTTTTATTTTCAGAATTTGTTTTTAAAAAGTTTTTCAACAAAAAATAAATTTGTTCTTTTTCGTTTAAGAATTTTTCAACGATTTTATGATTTTCTCCTAAATCATTTTTAATTTTTTCTACACTAGACGTAGGAAAAATAATTTCTATCGTTTCAAAAGAAATTTTTTCACCTAGTGGTAATTGATAAATACCAAAGCCGGTATGGATTTCTTTGGAAAATTTTTCTTCAAATTCGATGGTTTTTTCTTTTTTGGCAATTAATTTATCGTTATCACTCAAGATACGTAAAGTGAAAGCTCTGTTTTTCTCTAAAGGTATAATTCCTTCTAACTCTTTACTAAAGGTAATGTCCTTAAAAGTAAATCCATCCTCAGTATATTGAAAAATTAACGGAATAACTTCACTACTTTTTTTAGTAATATTGAAAGTTTTTATTTTATACGGATTTTCTATCAAAATATCCACTTTGTTATTATCAGAATAACTTCTGGATAATAATTTACAACTAGCGTTCTCGGTATTAATAGGGTGTTCAAATTCAAAGATTACTTCATTTATTTTTTTAGGCTCAAATAAAACCGTAGTTACAAAGCTTTTTTTGTTATTTCTATTATAATAACGAAAGTAAGGTTCATATAAATTATCCATATGTTCCTTATATCGAATGTAAATGTGTTTCGGAACGATAGGAAGTCCGTTGCCGGCGACGCGATAAAAAGAGTAATAAATAGCGTTTGAAATATCAGAATTTTTAAAGAAGTAGTGTAGTGTCTTTTTATCGTTAGAAAATTGAATTTCATTGGGAGAAATTTCTTGTTCTGTATTCACTCTTCTTGTTAAGCAACCAAGTTCTTCGTTAATTTCCATATTGTACAAAGTAATATTTTTTTCTTTTGCATCTAAAAAATCATAGTGTTTAATAAATTTAAAATATTTATTATCCATTTTGGATTTTATATTTTCTTCTATTTTTTTTATTTCTAATAATCTTTTTTGAAATTGATTCCTATTTCGTTCTTCTTTATCCGCTTTTTGTAACAATAATTCTTTTATTTCGAAATTTAAATTTTCGATATCTTGTTGTAATTTATTAAAATCATTAGTATAGGATTGTATTTCTAACAAATTCATTCATAAATCACCAACTTTTTATTTATTTTTTTGTCTATACCTAATTTATCATTAAAAGCTATTATTTCCACTGCATATACTTTTTTATTGATTTTTAAATTAAACACATTGAGACCGGGTTGGTATTTTATTAAAATTTCTTTGTGATTTACTTTTGAAACATCGATAATTAATTTACCGTCTTCATCAAAAACATAATCTAAATCATATTCTAAAGAGATTGGAACTCCTAACTCAAAACCTTTATTGGTGTAATGACAACTATAAAAATAAATATTGGTTTTATTGTTAACAGTAAAAGTAGTAACACTCTCTTTTTCCAACTCTAAATATTCTGAAAAAATTCCATCAAATCCAAAAGGAATAATGTTGAAAATATCTTTTTCTCCATCATAAGAATAGGTTTTTAAAGCATATCTTATAGGATAATCATAATTAAAATTAGAAACTTCCAATTTTACTTTATTTAATTGGGTTATTTTATCGAATTGTATTTTATTATCAATAAATTTTATTTTATTGTACGTATTTGCTTGATTATACAAATCAATTAATTTATCTATTTTTCGATTTTGTGCTTGGATTACGGAATTGTATAAGTTTTTACTTTCTAATTCTTGCGGTAGATTTAAAACATTATTTAAATTTTCATTTAAAATAACTTTGGCAGAACTAATAGAATTTAATAATGTTTCTATTTTTAAGTCAGTAATACCAATGCGTTTTGTTGTAATCATTTGTTTGATTTTGTTTTTTTCTTCTTGATTTTTCAATAATAAGATTTCTTCCGTTGAAATCAAATACACCACATCCTATGATAAGAGCGGAAATGAAATCCGCTCTTTTTTAAACAATATGAAAAGTGACAATTTTAAATTCCCATTCTTTTTCTAAAGACAAAGTATCATTTATATGCACAACTTGCCAATTTTCTAAGAAATTATCTTTTTCTTTGTACATAATCACTTGATTATCTTTTTTGTTAGGCATTTGAATGATTTCTAGTACATTAGCTTTTGCATTTACATTGCACAGTAATTCTTCATCATTTATTCGAATAATATAAGTATTTGGAGTGTAAACGGTAACTTCAAAATCTGTAATCAAGTTAACTAATTCTTTTGTGCCTTTTTTTATAGCTTTTACATCTATTTTAAAAATACTTTGATTACCGGAAGATAGCTCAAATCCTTCGTTTACTTTTCGTTTATTTACAAAAATATAATAGTCTACATTCGGAAGTTTATCTAAAATATATAAATTTTTAGGAAAATTTATCATTTCTGTATTTTTTATATTTAACGTAGGAATCGGAATCGGCTCTGCAAATACTTCCACAAATGAATGAACAGTTTCAGATTTGTTATAAGGAATTTCAGAAGTTACTAATCTATCGGTTGTATATAGAAAAATATCGTAGATTCCATCAGGAAAAGGTTTCACACCATCTTTGATGATTTTATTTGTAGTTCCGCTAACTTCTTGTGTTTGCCAATTTTTATTATCAAAAGAATAATAAATATATTTCGCATCTAAAGAATCTTTTACGATCACGTTCCATCCATCAAAAGAAGTATCGGTAATCACTGAAACATCTTTTATAATTTCAGGTTTTTGCAATCTTTTAATATCAACTGTAATTTCCACTCTCGTAGTAGTGGAAAAAACATCATGATACGTTTTATAACGTAGATATAAATATTTTTTTCCATTATTTTTATCTTCTACTAATTGATTCGGATCTATTACAAAGAAATTGAATTTAGTAGAAGCGAAATTTTTTCCATCGTATGAAATTTCATAATGTTCAGCACTATCTAAATCGGTCCAAGTGATGATATTGTTTTCTACCGTAATGGTAGTTTTTTTAATTTCACCAAGTATAACGGAAGCTTTATTGATCTGAAATTTAAAATTGTTTTCTAAAGATGTTCCATATTTAGAAACACCCTTGATAGTTAACATATAATGTCCGCTTTCGAAAATCCCACCATCTTGTAATAGGAAATTAAAAAATCTTCTATCTTTTATATCAATAAAAGCGTTTTGCTCTTGACTAACCTCTAGTAAGATTTCTTTGTCTAAAACGTTAATTCGATATTCTTTTTCTATTACATATTCTCCGTTTTCCAGCTTTATTTTATTTAATTTAGCATAAAATTGTGTAACATCTTTATGCGTGTTATTCCAAGTAATTGTTACCATGTTATCTCTTGGAGTGTAATAAACTTTATTAGCGGAATCAAAAATAGGAATAAATTGAGCGGTAGTATCTACCATAAATTTATAGGTTTGTAAGGAAGAAACGTTCCCGCTTTTTTCTTCTACAAAATAACAAAGATATTTATTGCCATTGCTTTCGAAAGTTTTTTCTTCCGTTTCAAAACCATAAATTTGTTTTGTATCATACTCTAATTTTTGAACAGGGAATTGTGTAAATGTTTTGTAATCTGCTTTTTTTAGTTCATCAATTTCGTATTCTTCTACAAATTTATAATATATATTTTTTACATTATCGCTAATGGAAGCTACAATTTTCACATTATTTGTAATGAATCTTTCCTGAGTCAAAAATAGCAAATCATAACTGATTTTTGTACTAATGTAATATGTTTTTTCGATGAGTTCGCTTTTTCTTCCAAGTGGATCTACTAATTGGAAAGTTAGTATATAGCGCCCATCTAAATCATGTTGCTTTTTATTAACTTCTGTTAAATTATCTCGGACTTTAACGGAAATTATATCAGTTTTTCTAAAAATAGGAATTTCCATTTTTTGCAACACATTTTGTGGATTGGATAAATAATTTACTATTACTTTATCAAATTTGAATTTATCTCGATGTTCATGGTAATTTTCGATATCTTGATAAGTGGTTTCGTTAATATCGAAAGCAATCTCTGAAGCGTTTAAACCAAAGTATTCACTACCGGTACCGTTAGCGTGAACAATACTATTTATAACGGGACTTCTTTTAGTTACGACAATGTAATATGTATAATAACCATTTTTTTCATTTATGTTACCAAGTCTATCTCTTGTGATAAATCGTAATTCCCAAACACCTTCTTTTTGATCATGAATATTACATTTTTTTGCAATTTCAGTAAAAGAGTATTCGCCTATTTTGGTTGGAATAGGTAACCTACATTGATACTCATTGGATGTACCTGGCTCTAATAGTTTAATTTTGTAGAATTGACCTACAATTTGTTCATCTGGTTTTTCACTTCCGTCATCTAATGTAGATTCATTATGAATGGTCGTAAAAACAATTTTATCCATGTCAGATGTATATACATATTCGTTTTCTTGTTTCTGATTAAAAACTCGGACTGTTCCTTCTAAGTTTTTTGCAAAAATAGGTTCACTTGCATTGCCTATTTTATTTACTTCTACCGGTTTTGAATAGAATTTATAATTAGAAAGACCATTAGGATGTTTATAAGACCACTCATAACATACTAATTTGTAAAAACCAACTTTTACGTTCTCTAGATTATTCTTTAGCCAAGATAGTTTTAATTCATATTTTCGTTTTGTATTAGAATCCGATAAATAGTATTTACTATCAACTTTTATTGGTGTTTCTGTTTCATCGTATGTTACTCCATCAGAAGAATACGATAAAAAATAATAGAATCCATCAGAATCTTCTGATTTTTGAATTGTCCAAACAAAATCTGTTTTTTCTAATTCGTTTGTAAATAGTTTTTCTGGCTCTATAGATATTTCTGAAATAACTTCGAAAGAAAATTCGTAAGGGTCACTTGCATTACCAGAATAATCATATGCTATTACTTTACAATCATATTCTGAATTTTCAATCGAAACAGTATTCCTAAGTAAAATTTTTCCATCTGTTTTATTCGCTTGTACAACGTAATCAGGAAAAGAGTTATATACAGAAGTGCCAAATTTATTTTTAAAAAAGAAATGAACTTCTTTGTATTTCCATCCGGCATAACTTTTTGACTTTCCATTGTTAGTGACTTCTATTCTGAAATATTTTTTATTTACAGTCATTTTTTCTTTTCCGATGTATAAATCTTGCGAAGGTATAGAAACGACCGGAGTTTCTGGCTTTGTATTGTATACAAAGAATTTCATGGAACTTGTGGTACTTTTATTATTCGCAAAATTACTTGTTTGAAATTGCATGGTATAGACTCCTTCTTCTTGAAAAACATGTCTCGGTATTACAATTTTATTTTCTTTTGCATCATTCCCTTTTATTTTAAACGTTCCTTTTAATTTTGACTTTTCATCAAAAAACAATTCATAATCCAAAGAGTAAAAATTGCTTTTTCTTTGAAAGTTCAAAACAATTGGGATATTTTTGTATATTTCGGCATTGCTGAAATAATAATATAAAGAATTTTGTTCTTCATCAACGTTGCTTTCATCGAAAAGAGGTAAGTCTAAATATGTCACAAACTCTTTAGAATAAGCAAGCTGCGTTTCATAAGGAGTTGGATTTTGTTTTAAATAAAATTCGCCAATGGTACCTTTTTCCCCAAATTGAATTTCTTGCCCTCTTTTAACAATTAAGTTTTTCGTTTGAAAAGGGATACTTTTTATTTCATTTGTAAAAGAAATGGTATTTTCTCCACATAGACGGTCCCATAAATCGTAAATTTGAACCGTTATTCGATAAGGAGAATTTTTTTTAGTATACCACTTCGGAACTAGATATCTATCTTCTTCAATTCTAACAAAGTCTTGCTCTAAGCCTAGGAAAGAGCAAAACGCATCCTTCGGTTTTCCTCTTAAAACCCCTTTTTCTGTAAAATCATATTCTATTTCATCTTCTAAATTCGGATAAGCTTTAGAAAAATCAGCCACAGTTTTATGCAAAATTAAATCTTCTTCTGTTTTCCAAGGCTCTGTAAATTCATTCAGGAACTGGTGAATAAAATCAGCTTCTATTTTAATTTTAGAATAATGTGGGAACTTAGCTCCGCTCCAAGTGATAAGTCCTGAAAGTTTATCTGTTTTTAAAAAATCTTCATTTTCGATAATTACTTCACAAGGCGAAGATTTGAATTTAACAAAAGGGTTGTCAAAAGAAATATCCTGCATTAAAGGAATATAAACATTGTTGACGCTTGCGTGAATCTCTAATTTTAAAAAATCTTGTTGTTGGTTAAAGTTAACAAATTCAGATATTTTGAACACTTGTTCCTTTGTGTAAAACACGGAGGTTCCGTCGGAATAATCACCTACATATCTTTGATCTTCCGCGTGCAATATAAGTTTATAACGAATAACATTAGGGAAGGAATTTTGCCAAGTTAAATACATTGTATCGTGTTTAAAATCATAATAAGTTTCAAAATTTGTAATTTTATATTCTTTTTTTTCTTTATTTTCAAACGTTAATAATGTATTTTTATCTATAGTTATGGCACCAAGATAATCTTCTTGTACTTTATATTCTATAAATAATTCTATATCTTTCGTATAATCACTTTTTGTTAAAAATAAAGTAATTTTATGTTTTGAATATTTTTCACCGATTATATTGCTTTCCACAGGAACTAAATTTCCATTCACTTTAACTTCTTTTAAAAATTTATAAGGATATTTACTGAAAACATCACATTTATAATACCGTCCGTAATCCTCTAATGAATATAAAAATTGAGCACCTTTTTTAGTTTCAATACCGATAGTATCCTTCAAAAATCTTTTTTCGTCGCCGGCGACGCGTTCTGTAATTTCGAAATAATAAAATTCACTTTCTAACAAATTCTTATCCGGGATCTTAAATGTAATAAAACGATTATTTTTAATTTCTTCTATTTTAACTTTGTATTTATCAGTATAATTACCTACAATGTAAAAGGAATATTTAGAAGTATCCAAATCTAACGGTTTCATATTATCAGGGATATTATAGTAATATATATGAGGTTCATATCTATAATCCACAAAATATGTATAATCGACGAAGAAAGAATAAGTTAAGCCGTTTGATTCTACGGTAATTTCATAAAAATTTTGAACGTCAGTAATTTTTTCAAGAGGGAAAGAAAAAATAGATAAATCGTTATCTTCGTACAAATTCCAATCGTGCGCAAATAGGTTTTGTTTTAAATCAACATTTTGAATATGTGAATTCCAAGAGTTTTTTATAATGCAGGAATCCACAACTAAACAATCAGATATGATAGCGACGAAACGTTCATTTTGCTTCTCTACAGATAATATCATTATTTATCACCTTTGATTTTTCTTATATCCTCTCTTATTTCTTCTAATTCTTCAAAAACTTTTTTAAAACATTCTATATGTAAAGCGTGAATACCGTTGTAATCCACTTCTAAAAATTTATCCTTACGTAATTGAACTGCTTCCGGAAACACTTCTTTTAACTCTTGTGCAATAACACCGGATGTTTTTTTAGAAAACCCTTTCTTGTAAAAAGAATATCCGGTTAGCTTTTGCATCTTTTCTTTTGCGTGATTAATAGGGGTAATTTCCGTCTTTAAATTTCTATCAGAAGTAACCCACAGATCACCTTTTAATGATATATTTCCTCCTACATTGATATTTCCTTTTGTTATCGTGTGTCTATTAGAAATATCCCCTGCGTTAGAGAATGTAATAGTAGGTGTAAAACCAGAAACATTAGTATAACCAAATTGAAAAGAAGCTCCTTGATCTAAAGCAGCATTCCCTATTGAAAAATTTAAAAAAGAATTACCGATGCCACCGACCGCTTCGAAATAATAATTTTTATTTAATTTATCAAAGTTCATAACAAAACTTTCTGTATTATTTTTAGAAACTTCTATTTTATTTTTACTAAAAGAAATATTTGTAATAGAAGTAGCTTTTTCGACTGTACCGCCTTTATGAATATTTAAGAAATCTTTTTTATCTCGGTTTGCGTCTGCAATTGCATTTTTAATTCTAGAATCTAGTGAAGATTCTAAATTTTTTCGATTTTGAGCTTCTAATTCAAGTTTTTTTATTAAATCTGTAAAACGATTACCGGAATTAGTGTCATTTCCAGTAATTACTTTTTCTAAAGTATCTATTTTTTCGTTTAATAATTTAGCCGTTTTAGCAGTAATTGCATGATTTTCACTTTCACTTTTTAAAGAAGTGATTAATTGCGTAATTCCATATTGCCCTGTCGTTGCTTTTGGCGGAGATAATAAATCGGACCATTTATGTTTATGCCCATTTGGAGAGCATTTACTATGTAATGTATCTAAATCTTTTTTTAAAGAAGAATACATTTTCTTAGCACCATCTACACTAAAGGCTAAATGATCGTTATCGGTTTTTAAATTAGAATAATCGGAAATGACATTTACAAGATAACCATTTGTATCTCGAATTAAGGAATTGTTTGACAGTTGAATTGGAATAACTCCGTCTTTATCTGTTTTTACTTTTGCAAACGGGTATTTTTTATTTGTGGAAGGTATAAAGCTAGAAAATAGAAAATTATTTTGAGCTATCTTCTTTTCGGTATCGGTTAGTATTTTCTTAAAGAAAATCAACTCATCTATAATTGCGTTTCCTATAAAGGAAAAACTATAGGAAGCTGTATTAAAATTATAATTTTTTACTATTTTTTCTTCATATTTACTAATTACAGTAATTTGTTCATCCGCAATATCTAAAAAAATAAAGGAGGTAGGTTCCGATATAGAAAAAACATATTGTTTTTTATCACTGTTTTGAACCTCAAAAGTCAAGTTTGAAAATTCAGAACATTTTAGCATAATGGTACTATTCGTAAAAGAATTTTCAGAAAGATAAGTCATTTTAGCGAAAGGGTTCAACCCTTTATTTTCATCAATTTTAAAAGTTTCATTTTTTAATTTAAAATGAGAACCTTCGAAAATTCCGTTTTTATATTCTATCTTGTCCAAGACATTGTCATTTACCAATAAAGCTGCATCATGTTTTAATGTTTTTAAATCTATATATTTTACAGATTTTCTACAATCGTAAAAAACATCTATTTTTTCCCCATCATTAATTATGATTTTATCTTCACTTCTTTGTAAACTTTTCGTGTTGATGTTGGTCGCCGGCGACTTTAAAATGTCATCTTCCTCTATAGAAAAATTTTCATCATAGAAAAAGGTTTTGATTGAATTTGCACCATCAAATAAATAAAAAGAATTAGGTGAAGTACAGAAACAAATTTTACTTACATTAGAAATATATTTCGTTAAAGACTCTTCTTTTATTTTCTTTTTCGAAACGGTATCCACTATTATTAAATTTCCATTGTTTTGTAAAATAAACAAGCTATTACCAGTGATAGATAGTTGTTTAACGGAAGAAATATCGAAAAAAGGTTCTTTGATATTTGTATTATCAAAACGTTTCATTCTATATATATGACTGTCATTTTCCCTTATATAATAAATAAAGAAACGGTCAGCAACTATCTGTAATACTCTAGATTCTAAATTGGTAAAAATTTTTTGTTCTTTTTTGTAAGTATCGTAAATAATAATTTTAGATCCGTTTGTTAAAATAACATCATTGGTTTCTACGTCTTTATAAATAAGATCGAAATCAACTGAAATTTTTTCATCATTAGCATAGAATGCCCGTTGATTGTTTACTCCGTAACGTACACCATCATATAGGAAAACATTCTTGAAACCGGAAGCCACCATATTTTCGTAATTTTCATTTTCAGGACACACAAAACAACAATGTTCCCCTAACCAAAAATAGTCTCCTTTTTTATATTTTTTAGAATTATTATAAATTCCTTTAAAAGTATTTTTACCGAATAACTCTATTAAAATATTTTCTAAAATATTTAAATAATTTACAGAACTATTCCACTTATATGCTGTGAAATTAGGTTTTTTTGAAGTGATTGACATTTCTTTCACTACGCTCAAATGTTTTCACCATCCTTAAAAATATCAAAAGAACTATTTGAACTTACAATGGAAGCATCTAATAGTTTCGTGTTGAAATAATATGTTCCAGGAGTTTTAAAATTATCTATATAAAATTGATCTTTTGTATCAGAAATGGAAATGTTAGAGAATACTGCTTTTCGAATTGTATCAACAGATTCATTTACCGGTAAAATCAGAATACCGTCATCAGTTATTCCGTTAATAGAAAGGAAGCCATTCATATCTTCTATAACGATATTATTTTCTACGGAATATAAGGTGTTTATTTTAATATTTTTTGATAAGAGTTGTTTTATATCAATTGGTTGTATTTCGCTTGCTATATAACAAATATCGTCTCTTGTTTCTTTGAAAAACGTAAGATTTTCATTTAAAAGAATAGAAGTATTGCTACTTTCCAAGATGTAAAAATCTTTATAAGAAAACAATTCGGTATCCATTTCTAAATATATTCTATCTACATTAATATCTATATCAAAAGTATTATTTAACATAGATGATGTAATTTCTATTCTTTTTACAGTAGAGTCTTTATAGTTATAAAAAAATAAAGTACCTGTAAAATTTTTTACATTTTCTTTTTTACACATCAAAGATATGGAATTGATATGAATATTTTCTAATTCTACAAAACCAGTTGCTTCGAAAAGATATGTTAATTCTATATTTTCGAACGACTTTATAGGTTGAAAATAAATATATTTTTCATTTTTTGTATTATAATAATACTTTTTATTACCTTCTATATTGAAAAAGAAAATTACTCCATTTTTATACGGACGTGTTACAAAGTCATTAATAGTTTTATCATCAGAATCATAAATGGTAACATCCTCTTCTTTTGCGTTTTCTATAAAAATTTTATAAAAAAGAGGTTTTTGACTGTATTTATCCGTAATTAACAAATCTTTTGAAAACGGAACGGCGGTCTCTAATTCGTCATTACTTTCTACCTGAATGTTAGAAAATGGATTAGAATTTCTGCAAATATAATCTTCTATTTCAGGAATATAACATTTGTATTGTGCCTGTTCTTTGGAAACTAACTCTACTCGATCAGTGCATTTAAAATAAACGGTTTTTCCTTGATTTTCTTTCCAAAGGTTTTCTATATATCCTAATTTATTCACTAATGGAAAACGATAACTATCTGTATTTGTATAAAGAATTTTACCATTCATTCTTGGAAAAAGGACATCGTCTTTAATGATATAAGGAACATTCGTTATGAATCGCTTTATATTTTTTAAAGAAAATGGAGTATTTGCTTTTAATTCGACAACGTTATTTCCGATTAAAAAACTTTGTTTTTCCCATATATACTTGTTTTCAAAGCAAATTGTATTATTTTTAAAAAAAGCTTCGTATTGAGTTTTTGGATATTGTTCTAACAAGTCAGAAATAATAGATGTTTGATTTTGTACTTTATCTATCTTTAAGGAAATGTTTTTTTGACGAAAACTATATGAATCTAAGGAAGAGATTGGGTAAATAAGAGGGAATTTAGGCAATTCTCTTTTTTTTATTTGAATGAATAAATTATAAAAATAGAAAGCGTTGGTAACAATTTTCATTTCTTCTAGAAAAGTAACGCTAAGATCTTTATTAATCTTGTGCAATTTTACTTTATCTTTTTCTATCACTATTGAGAAAGTACCGGATTCAAAATCATCTTTTACAAAATTTCCAACAATAGAAACATATTCATCCTGAAGGTCAACATGATAATCCGGAGATTCTTTAAACACGATTTTATCTTTATCGTTAAAAGGTTGAAAATGATTTCTCAAAATAAAATAATTGATTCCGCCGTTTAAAGTATTATCAAATTTGTGTTTAAAAATTTTTAAGAAAGAATTCATTTCTAAGGAAGATAATTTTCTATTTTTTATTTTAAAATCATTTAAACCTAAGAAGTTTAATTTATTGTAAATATTACTATAATTATCTTGTACTTCTTCTAAAAAATCTTTTCTGTATTTTTCTAAATCTCCTTGATGATTAAAGTACACATATTTGTAATCAGAAAAAAAATATTTTTTACCTAAAGAAATTTTTGTAATGATATTTTCTTTTCTTAAAAAAATTTCGTTGAATTCTATATATTCTATATTTGTATATTTTTCGTAATTCGCTAAAGGAATACTAAAAACACATTCTTTTAAATTGAATAATTCCCGTTCTTTATTCATATTTACAAAATCTTGAGATAAATGAGTCTTTATCAGATATTGTTTTTGTCGAAAGGAAATTAATAAATACATAAAATAATCATCTGAAATTTTTACATCATGAATAATATAATTATCCACGTTAAGAAAATACTTTGTTTTTTGAGAGGATACGTTATAAAACACAATATAATTATCTTGTAGAAAAAAACTATATTCTATATTTCCTAATAATATTGTTTCTAAAAAAGGTTCCTTCCTTTTGTGAATATAACTGACTTCTTCAGAAGAAAAAACTGTGTTATATGGAGCGTTATGAAATTGTTTTTGCTTCACTTCTTTATAATGATGTCGTTGCAATAATTGAATACTAGCTTTAGTTTTTAACATTTTTGTTAAAATATCATGTTTTCTTTCTTTAAAATAAAAATCATTTTTAATTTGTTCTAGATTTTCACAAGTAAAAGCTTTGCTTTTTCCAATGCAAGACATGATTTTTTTTACTCCGCTATTTTCAAAATCTATTCCGGGAGTAATATTATCATAAAATGAATTAGATAAAATAGACATTTTATAACACGCTACCTTCTGTTACTACATCATATGAATGAATAATCAATACTTCATCTACATCTTTATTATAAATAGGGGTTCTGTAATTTTCTCTAAAATAATAATTATAATTAATACCTAGCAACTCTTTCTTTATTTCTAAATTAGAAAAAGTGGACAATGTCTCTTTTACAGAATTTAAAAGAATTTCTTTTTTTATTTTGACTTCTTCATTTTCCATATAGCTGGTATTCAAAACTAATTTTAAGTTTTGAATTACGCTATTCATGATTTCTTCTTTATTTGCTAAAAAATCTATTTGTTCTTTCAAACCAAAAACATTAACTTCTACAATATTCGGCTTTAATAATTGGATATTAGAATCTTTAAAATAATTCACAATGTGTTTTGCATTAATTATGATTTCATCCAATTTGTTTGTATCATATGGGTAAATAGTAATGTAGCTAACGCCGTTGCTATCTTCTATATGTACGTTTTTAATTCGTTTATCTTGTAAAAGCTGATTTTTTATTTTCTCTTTATTGGAGTACCCAAAATTCTGTAAAATACTTTTCGCTCTTGAAAGAAATTCAAAGTCTGTTTCCACTTCATTTGGTATTCGTCTAATAGAAATAAGATACAGTTTTTGTATTTCTTCAAAAATATTTTTATCAGAAGAAATTTTAGCTTTATCAGCGTCGATAATTATCTTAAAATCTTTACTGATCAATTGATGTTCAATTGTTCGCTCGTTAGAACGCTGTAAAGATATTTTTTCAACAGAATTACCGATTTGAAAATTAGAAACGGTTTGATAAATTCGACCATCTATTTCTAATAAACAATCTTTTTCCAATAATAAAGAATTTTCGGAAGAAAATAACAATTCTACTTCATAAAGATCATCATTGTTTCCTTGAATACGATAAATGTTATAAAACGATAAGAAATCATCTAAATCTGTTCCAGACATATTTTCGTATAGTAAGCTATTTAATTTCTCTTCTATTTTGCTATTACAAAGTTTATTATATTCATAAAAAGCTTTCAAAATATCATAATCAAAGGAAGAACTATCAATCGAAATACCGATAGCTGAAGAAATAGAATTTATTAATTCTTCGAAAGATTGATTTTGTATCTTGTACAACTCGTTTCACCGCCTTTATATTTTGATTTGTTTTTCTAATAATGAATATTTTTTATCATCTTGTTTTAAATAAAAAACAATAGTCAATAAAGAGGGTTCTAAGAGAAATACAAAATCAATTTTTGGCATTAAAGTGTCATATTTTCCTTCTAATATTGAAAATAATCTTTTTTGTATTAATTGCTGAATGTTTTGCTCATTAAAAATGTTTCTTTTATTTTTAATAAATTCTTGTTCTAACCATTTATTAAAAATAAAGTATGTTAGGATAATAGATTTAGACATTTTGTATTCTGTTAGGTTTTTATCAGATAATACAATATCACTAAATGCATTTCCTCGAAGATTTAGATCGCCGTTTTCATTTAAGGAAAATAACATATTACCGTTTCCTTTCACGATGTACAATTAAAGTGTTATTATCATCTCTTTGAATATTATCAACCCCTGCGATATAATCACTTTTTTCTCCACCGCTCTCTTTTGTAAATTTGTTTAAAGAATTGAAAATTGCCATTTTAGCAAGTTTTTTTCTATCAGTACTTTTTTTTTCGTTTTTATCTAAAATAGCAGAAATTTGATCAATTTTTTTAAAGACTATTTTTAAAAAAGCAACAACTTCCAACATTTTTAAAAACCCCATCTTGGTTGGAAATGTGAAAGCAGGAGTTAAAAAGGTGGAAGGAATATTGACCATCTTTGTCATAAAGTCAGTGAATAAATCATCTGCTTTTTTAAAGAACTCCCAAGATTGAATACTATCACTGGTTCTTCCGTAAACAGTATTTGTTTCTTGAGCTTTTATACCCTCTACCTTTATTCTTCCTTTTTTACCATTTGAAGGTTCTATTCTGAATCACCCACCTTTTTAAAAAGTATATAAGCAAGTTCTTTTTGCACCAGAAAACCAATGCTAATATTAGAATATAATTGAAAATATACAATGGAACTATTCACTATATTGATAGCATCAATGCCTTTAAAGTTGTTATTAGGGAAAATTATAATATCTAAAAGATATCCTTTGTATTTTTCAAAAATATCAAAATTCACTTCTTGGTTTTCTTTCTTTATTGTTTCATATTGATTTTCTTTTTGAAATTGTTTAGATAATTCTTCAATTTTGTTTTGGAAAGCATTATTGAAACTAAAAATAGGGTTAAAACCAAATGAAACGTTATTTTCAGTAGTTAACTTCATTTTATTTTTGATGTAACCGAAGCCTTTATGAATAAAATTATCTTTTTCTAATTCGAAAATCACTCCAACATTTTGTATTTTCATGCTTCACTCACTTTCTTGTTTTTCAAAATATTCAAACACAAAAATGGATTTTTGTCTATTTGACCCCTATATATACCGGAATATGATCGCTTACATCACGTTTATTCGCATAAGGATAATTATAACTGCTACATACAACGTAATCTTCCATATTCTTAGAAATAACAATATTATCAAATACATTATTTACTTGATTGTTTTTTGTTAAACTTGTCTTTTTATGGATTTTAGAAATTAAATAATTAGATGATAGTACAAATGTTAAATTTTGAGCAGAAGAAGCTGGAGAATAGATCGGTTGTTGTCCTTTGTTTACAATCTCCATGTTACAGTCAGCCATTAAGGCGACGCCGTGTTCTTTATGTGATTTCACATAATCTTCCATGTCAAACAATACTTTTTGGATAAAATGTTTTCTTTGAGATTGTATATCTGTTTGTCCTTGTTTGGATACACCGTATAAAGCATGAAACCAGAAAAACATAATTTTTTTAATTCCACTTTTGTATAATTCAGTGTTCGGTTCAACATCAATTAAAGCTTTATGGTATTTTCTATTTCTTTCGTTTACGTTTTGATTTTGTGGATCTCCTCCAAGACCAACTAACTCAAAACTTCCTTTTTGTTTTCCAACTACAGCTCCGTATTCAGAACCGTGTTCGTTACTCATTAATTTCCCAGTGTTTAAATAAAAATTCCCGTTATCCGGAACAATAGCTTTGATGAAATCTTCATATGAATAATTTAATCCATCAATATTTTTTTGTCCTTCTTCTTTGCCATTAAAGCCATCATATAATTCTACAAGAAATGTGTAATCAAACAGATTGGTTATATAAGTTCTTGTAATTTCCTCTTTTTTAGAGATCCTTTTTGTCACATCTTCTTTTACAAAAGTATGGTTTTTTGAAACATCTCCGTCATATAAATCTGAAAGTGATTGTAAACGAACGTTGAAGAAAGCAAACGTTTGTTGGTAAGTTCGACCTAACGGAGCGTTAGTGAAAGGATTATAACGGGTTCCCGCTTTCTCAAACTCTTTTGGTCCGACATATGCATTTCCGCCAACAATAGCGTTTCTAGCTTTTTTATTATTAAACCCTAAAACTCCTTTAAACAATTCATGTAGATTCAAAGTAACAACAGAAATTAGAAAATCTCCTATAGTATTAAGTAACGGACCAATTCCAACTCTAATGGAGTGTGCATATCTTGAAATTTTTCTAGAGAAGTTGTTTAAATATCTGGAAACCAAACTTTTGTGATTTCCATATTCATAATGATTAAAAAAAGCGCTTTCTAAACAAGTCGGTATTTCAGCTTTTCCTTTTCTTGTCATAGGAATAAATCTTAGCGGAATAGGTGTTGGAGCAATCATGTTATTAAAACTAGCTCCGGACATTTGTAATTGTTCAGCTGCATCGTATCTCAAAATAATGGAAGCATATTTAATACTTTGAGTTACCGCTTTTAAATATAAACCATACAATCTAGCTAAAATAGAATGTTCTGTCACTTCGTCTTCTTCTTTTATCGTTTCAAGTGATTCATCTGTAATATTATATGTTTTGGCAAATTCAGCAGATAATTTATAGCCGATACTTTGAGAGAAGTGGTCTAATGTAGGATCTTTAATATCGAATAATGCAACAACATCAACTATTGTGATCAAACCTCTGTTATCTAATACATGTTCGAAAGATTCTACTTTAAAGATACCGTAAGTAGAGGAAGTTTCATCTAGTAACGTTATAGTGTCATTTGTCTGAATATCTTTGTTATATAACATAAATATTCTTCCAGAATATACTGTTTCCAACGATTTGATTAATTGAGAAGCGGAAGATTCTATTTGTAGCATCATATTTTTATCCGTTAGTTCTTGTCCCAAAGAATTTGGTCCATGCGTTGCCGGCGACATATGATATTTCTCTTTTTGGGGATCATTTAAAATAGTGACAATAAGTTTTGCATTATTTTTGCCTAGCGTAGTAGGAAAAGAGATTGCATTGATTACTTCTTCGTTAATTTCTATCTTGTGAGAAATCAAGTTAATTCTACTGATAGCAAAATGGTTTTCAGAATATTTTCGGCATTGATTTCTATGTACTAAATTGCTTAAACCCTCTCTAAAATCCACGTTGCTTTCTACTTTGTCAGATTTTGTAATGCTGGGAATATCGGGTTCATTTTTGATATCAGGATCTACTTGTTTTAATTTATTTTGAAAATCTATAAAAAATTTCATAGGAGATAACGGAGAAGTATTCCCTTCAATAAAAATTTCTTTTAAAAGAGTTCCGGAAGTATTAATTACATAATCAGCGTTCATTGTTTTATAAAACATGTGTCTTCTGATCAACAAAACAGTTTGAAAATCTCCATTTTCTCTAGTATCCCAAAATGCGTTCATGACAAAATTTTCATATAAATTTCCAATTTCTGCAAAAGAAATGTTTTCAAAAACATATTTTAATTCTTGTGTATCATCAATTACGAATCGGGTAAGACTTTCCCCGGAAATATTACCATCAGCATCGTAATCTACATTACCGTTCGCTTCATCTGATTTTGTAAGATTTTGTTTTAATATAGCAGAATTATTAGGGACTATCGTAGTAGATAGTCCGCTTTTATTAGGTATGATGTATTTTTTTATATCGGCCATTATTTTTCTCCATTCGCTCTTTTTATAGGAGCTAATATGTTCCCTTTTATCATTTTTTTAAGTTGTTCTAAATACATGATCATATCAGCAGGTGTAGTACCGCAATATTGTTTTCCCGTTTTAGAATTTTTTAAATGCGGTAGCGCTTCTTCGAAATTTTTATCTTTTGTTCCGCTGAAGTTCTTATCTATCACATGCTCGAAATAACTACTAATTCCATCAGCTGGATTATCATAAACTTTAAAGTATAAACCAGAAGTCATAGATTTTGTATAATTCGTTTCATTACTTGGGTTTGCTGTAATACCAAAGAAATTATTTTCTCCAACTTGTTTTCTTCCCCAGTTCGATTCGAGAGCAAATTGAGCAATTGTAATAGCCGGATTATATCCTCTGTCCAATGATTCAGCTACTAATGCTTGTATAATTCCGTTATTCAAAACTCTATTGTGCGCATCGTCATTTTTCAACCAATGAACCTTATCGAAATCAATATTTGACCAATCTATTCCATCAAACGTGGTTCTGCTGTTCAATTCTTTTATCTTTTTGATTTTCTTTAGAGAATCCTTTTTATCTTTAGAAGTGTTCAAATTAGTCACTTTTCCTTTTCCTTGTTTCATCTTGTAATAAACATTATTAATATAAAGCAATGGATTGCAATAATGAGGTTTATTGTTTAAAATAACCCATTTTTCAAATTCATGTCTAGTATCATCTGTACCATCTGCAAACTTACAATATTTATATAAAGGAGCGGTATCATCTCTAATTTCTAAATGTAAATGCGGTCCGGTACTATGACCGGTATTTCCCATGATTCCTAATATGTCACCTTTCTTTACATGTTGCCCAACTTTGACTTGTCTGTTTTCTAAATGCATATATACACTTCTTAAAGTATCAGAGTGTTTTACAGTAACGAGGTTTCCGGCTCCATTACTGAAAGTACTGGTTACAACCCATCCATCTGCCACGCTCAACACTTTAACATCACTTTTAATAATGTTTTTTCCGACCTTTGGTTGCAAATCTACACCGGTATGAGGTCTAGGTGTTTTATAACTGTTTCTCCAAATCGCAAAAGGACTTGTTACTTGATAACCATCAAATTTATTTTCAAAAGGGGAACCAAAAATTATATTTTCTGCATCAGGAGAAACGCCTATATTTTCAAAATGTTTTGCAATTTCTTTCACATCTTGTTCTGTGAATTCTGTATATTTTTGATTTTGTAAAACAAATTCATAAGGAGTACCATCTAACGTTTCACATTTTTCAGGAGCAGAAGTCATAGTTTTTTCATCATGAATAACATGAAGTAGTCCATATGTTTCGTAATCTTCATCTATGTTGAAAGTATTGCGAATAATAGGAGAAAAATTCTGTCTATCAGAAATTTCTCTTTCGGAAGTTCCAAAGGCTTTGTCCAAATTTTTAATATCATTTGCTGTTCTGGCTAGAAAATTTCCTTTTTGTATAACGGAATCTTCCAAAGTATTTCTTACAAAGTTTTTTGTTACAATCTCTGGTAATCTGGTTAAAGCGATATCGGCAATATAAGAAAATGAAAAACGGTTTGGATTAACAAACACGTGGTCTTTTAACCATCCATAAAAAAGGAAGAAATTCAATTTGGAGCATTTGTGTTTAATATTTGCAACTATTTTTGCATAAGTTTGATCTTTTATATCCTTTAAAGCGCTCATTTCATCTTTGATAGCAACCATTTCTTTTTTGAAAAGTTTTTCAGAAATTTTTTCAAAAAAACCAATGTCACTTTCTATTTTTCCATAAATATTCTTATAAAGAGAAGGTGTGAAGTCGGTACAAGAAAATTGAATCATATTAAAATTTTCGTTAATAGTAGTAATCACTCCGTTAAAAACTGTTTGTGAATCTTCAAATGAGTAGCCAAGATGAATACGGATTTCATCTCCGGGCTTAATTGCTTGCATACGGATTTTTCCATTTTCTTTAATTTGAATGTGAAAACTTCCATCGTCCAGTGAACGGTTAAAATAAATTCTATTTGCATAATTTAAAGAGAAAAGACAAGTTTTTATTTTTGTTTTCGGGTTTTTGACAATAGATATATTTGTTAGTCCCTTCAGTTGTATATGAATATGAGACTCATTTCTTGTTTCATCTACTGTAGTGGTATTTTTGGATTTTGTTAAAGCATCCGTTTCATAAACCTTGCTTGTCACCATGATAAAATAGTCCGGAAGTAAAGTATCCTTGGTCATCTGAATCGTTTTGTTTAAAGTTTTTAAATTTTCAAACGGATCGAAATTTCCGATGATTCTGCCTTTCATAATATCGTTGATTTTAAATTTGCAATAGTCAGTAAAAGAATTATTTGTTATTTTTTCTGTTTTTACAATATAATTGTCTATTACGGAGGAAGGAATAGAAATTTTGCCTAATTTATCTAGCGGATGTCCGGGATAGTCATAAACAGGATTATCATCCGTTCTTTCATCTTTAAAAGTTTCATCAGCTAGATGTTCATTCAAATAAACATATTGTTCATCTTTAATAAATTTTTCTTTTTGTAAAGTGATAAAGTCGTATAAACCATGTATAACCCCATCTACAGGTGAAAAATAAACATCGTTTACTAAAGAATGCTCAAAATCTATTTTAGGAATTTGATTTCCAAAAAAATAAGTAATATCTTTTTTTATTAAATTTTTAGAAATTGGTTCTTGTGAAATAGCAATATCTGTTTCGCGATTACACTCTTTCAAATAATGACTATTCCCTGATTTCATTTTCGAAATAGCACTTTCGTCAAAGATATCATAAAAATCAACTTCGGTGTCAAAATACATTCTTCTTTTTTCGTCGCCGGCAACTTCGTTTCTTAAAAAATAATTATAACGATTTAACTTATAACCAAATTGATCGTAAACGTGATCGATGAAATTTCCAAATAGGTCTGTTCTATTTTTTGTTTTAATTAACACCGGAGCAAATAAACAAGACGTTAATAATTGAGTAAAAACTTGGTTATATTCAGGTTCTTGACCAAAAGCGTTTAATCTGAATGGATACAACCTATCATCGCCTAAAGCAATGAAGCTAAGATCATAATAAATAACTCTAAATAAGAAAATATTATAAATCTTATCGAATAATTCTGTTTTAGAATTGATATATATATAGTTAAAATCTTTGAAAAAATCTTGAATCACAGAAGATACATATTCTTTTGAAAGAGTTTGTTCTCCGTTATCTTTTGCGACTTTATAATATCCGTTTGTTTCTAAAAAAATGGTTTCTATGAAATTTTCATCTTGTAACATTCTTATAAAAGAATCACAGAACTTAGAAGTGATGCTGGAAAGCAATTTAAAACAATCGTTTAATTTGTAGCCATTTTTCAAGTCATGTAATAAACTAGCATTGTTAGGGTTGGAAAACTCTTCAATTTCGTTTTTTAAATAATTTTGAAGAATATAAGGAATATGTAGATAAAATTCTTCTATGATTTTTTGATTAATGAAAAGTTCTGGTTCTACAGCGTAATTATTTTCTTTATCGAACGGGTTAAACAATTCTGCGCTCAATCCTTTTCGTAACCACTTTTCTATAAACTTTTCTTTTACTTTACTCTGTTTTAAAGATTCTTCGTAAAAATCATCGTTTCTGAAATGAAGATGTAACAAAACATAAGAATCTAACATGGCTACAAAACGAATTTGAGCATCGCTAAATAAATCTTTAAAGATATTTTTTTCTCTCGCAAATATACTTAGATCAGCAAAAATATCCACAGCTTTATAAATATCTTTGTTTTGGAATAATTCATTTTTAGCGTCCACTATTTCTAATAACCCCTTTGAGTTTTTAGAAAAAGTAATATCAGGATATGATTTTAAATTAATATCTATTGTTTGATCTGAGCCTAAATGTTCTTTGTTACGTTTACTTTTGATACTGAAAATACCAAAAGAATCTAATTTAGAAGAATAAATAGAAAATGCTTCAAAATAGTTTAAATGATATTCTGTTTTCTTATCTATAAAACTTTCAATGGTTGTTTTTGCGAAATTTAATTGATCTAAAGTTAATATATTTCTTCTAGTATGTAGATAATTAGCTAAAATTTCAAAATAAGAACCTGCTATTTTTTTATAACGATTTAATTTACCATAAACTACTTCTCCAACCATATCTGCATTGTTAATGATACTTTCATTATCATAACGATATCCGTTAATTTCTAGCACCATACTAACCATGATACCGTTTGCATCTTCTAAATTTGCAAAATTAATATTCACAATATTTCCGGAATAGAAATCGAAGATATTTAGCATAGGATGATCAAAATGAAGTTTATAATTCACAATGTTTTTATCGGAAATTATTTTTAAGGATTGAACAATATCGTTATCGTGTTCATCGAATATCATTTGTAAACTCATATGGCTTTTTCCAATTCCAAGAAGTGATTTATGCATAATGTTACTTCCTTTAATTGGAATATACGAAATATTATTATATGTAATGAGCTCAAGTTTAGTTGTATTTCTATTAGGAATATCTATCTTATGAGCAATTTTATCGATAGTTTTTTTTATTTTTTCAGCGTTTTTATCTGGATTTAATATCTCCTCTTTGGTAATATTAAAATTTCTTAATAACGCATCTTGTTTAGCGGTTAGCTTTTGTTCGTCGTCATTAGCTTTTTCTTCTAGAGTGGAATTCATATTTAGAAGATAACTACCATAAGCAGATGAAATCATATTATCTTTGTAAATAGCGTTTAGTGCAGCCGAAGGGTAAAAACGTAATTTGAAAGGATTATTATCATCTTTAAATAGATGTATTTGGTCACTAATTGAACCTTTGACAATTGCATCGAAATTAGTTTTAAGTTTCCACTCTTCTAATTTCTTTATGAATTCGTCATATTCATTCGGTGTAAAACCATCTTTGTATAAAGTAAAAACTAAATTTACATGAAAACCATTTGATGTTTTTTCCATTGTACGAATAGACATTTGTTGCAACATAACTAATAAACATTTTACGTTTGTTTTAATATTCAATTTTTTAGCTTTTTTAATTTCATCTGGGGTTTGCATCGTTTTACCGCCAGTAATTGTAGTTTTTAATTTTTGCAAAATATATTTATTTTCTAAAGGTAATGCTCCGTGAGCTCTAAACAAACAATAAATATAAGCTAAATTAAATAACTCATCTGTTTTTAAAATAAATTCTACTTGCATATTTTCAATAGAATTTAATTGTCTTTCATCCAATGTTTCGCCGAAACCACGAATAGTTGCCACGCCTTGAGCATATCTTGATGTCTCAAAAATCAAGTTTTTAAAACCCGTCGTAGCAGAAACTGGGATTCCGGCTATGGTTACAATTCGTTCCATGAAACCTCCAATTTTTCTTACTATTTTCAATACATTAAAACAAATTCGTTAGAATAATGCAATTTTTCAGTATAAAAAACTCTAGATAAAATATCTAAAATGTGGTAGTCTATAAAAAGAGAAAAATATTTTATAAAGGAGTGTTTCAAAATGGTAATTATTGTTTCTTGTTTATGCTTGATTGTTTATTTTATAATAAAATTTTATAAGAATAAAAAAATCAAAGAGTTGGAAATGGAGATTCAAGATGTATGCGGAAATTTAATAACTAACGTAATGGAATTTGATGAAAATAAGGAATATACAAAAGAAGATGTTACCACTTTTCTAAATAAAGCTAAAAAAATATGTGACCTTGCGCTTCCTATTTACACTAAAATAAAACAAATAAAAAAAAGTCATGTAATGCAAGACTTAGAGCAAATAATGAATATACAAACAATATGTTTTATAAAGTTAAAAAAAATCAACACGGAAATCATCGAAAACCATTTTGAAGAATTCGAAGAAGAAAAAAACAAAATAAAAGAAGAATATGATAATTTTATTACAGCTAAAGTTTATCTAAAAGAAAGTGTACGTTTGAAATTAAATGAAAAAATAAAACCTACATTACAAAAAAAAGATATTTTTTTAGAATCTTTGCAATTTGAACCGAATGATTTTGATAAACAATTGTTTATCGATGATATTTTTGAAATAGATAAGGAGAAAAAAGAAATTATTAATAACCATTTTATCGAAACAGAATTGGAAAGAACAAATGAGTTCTTTTCCAATATAGATGGTAAATCTTTGGATAGACAACAGAGAATAGCTGTTATTACAGATGAAGAAGCAAACTTAGTAGTGGCTGGAGCAGGTTCCGGAAAAACGCTAACAATTGCTGCAAAAACAAAATACTTAGTAGAAAGAAAAGGATTGCAACCAAAAGATATTCTTTTGATTACGTTTACCAAAAATGCTACAGACGAAATGAAGCAACGAGTGCAAAATAAATTAAATATCCCTGTTACTATAAAAACTTTCCATAAATTAGGTTTAGATATTCTAAAGAAAGACCCAAATATGGAAGGATATAATATGAAAGAATCTTTTGAAATTATCACTTTAAAAGATATTAAAGTTATGATGGAAAAGGACGAAACATTTAAAAATAAAATTTTTGAATATTTAATTTTCTACATCACCGACAATAGAAGCGAAGTTGATTTCATAAATAAAAACGAATATTATAAATCGGTAGATAATTTCGAAACAGTAGAACATACGGTAGAAAAAGGTATTTTGAATGTATTAAAAAATTTAAAAATTCAACATATTAAAAGCAGAAAAGCATATTCTAACTTCAATAAAGAAGTAGCTATTGCTTCATTATCAAAAGGAGCTTATTATGAAAAAATTAAAGAATTCATTGAAAATAAGATTCCGGAACATTTGTTTAAAATTACAAAAGAAGAATATGATACTATTAAAGAATTTATAAAGTATCATAAAGATAAATTAAAAAATAATATTTTTAAAAATTCTTACCATGATGTTACAAATAATGTATTAAACGGAACAAGAGTGAAAAGTAAAGAAGAATGCGCTATTGCTAACTTTTTATTTTTAAACGGAATCAATTATGAATACGAAAAAGTATATTTGAACAATGATTTTTTAGCACCGATAAAAAGTAAAAACGATTATGTTAGGGGAACATATAAACCTGATTTTTATTTGACTGACTATGATATTTATATAGAACATTTCGGAGTAGATAAAAATATGAAAGCACATCAATATGATGTGGACGAAAATAAAAAATATGAAGATAGTATGGAATGGAAAAGACAAGTACATACAATGAATCAAACTAAATTGTTAGAAACGTATTCTTTTCAATACAGTGAAGGTATTTTGTTCCAAACCTTAAAAAATCAATTAGAAGAGTTAGGTGTAGAATTTCACCAAATTAGTGATGAAGAAATCAACATGTATTTAGAAATTACATATCAGAATGATTCGTTATTACTTTCATTCCATAATTTATTTAATACATTTTTAAGCTTGTTTAAATCTAATGGATACAATAAAAATACATTATTAGAATTTAGAGAAAATATTAAGCAATATGACCCGTTTTTACAAAGAAAACATGAATTATTTTTCGATTTATTTGAAGTTCTTTATGATAAATATAACCAATACTTAAAAGAAAATAACTGTATTGATTTTTCAGATATGATCATTGAAAGTGCTAAAGTAATTAATTCTCCTGATTTCATTCCTAGTGAAAATGAACTGGATTATAAATACATCATCATAGATGAATTTCAGGATACTTCCATTGCAAGATTTAAACTTATAGACGCTATTAGAAAAGCGAATAATGGAAAAACGCAAATTATGGTAGTGGGAGACGATTGGCAATCCATTTATAGATTTGCAGGAAGTGATATTGACTTATTTACTAATTTTGAAAAATATTTCGGAACCACATCTATGTGTTTTATTGAACAAACATATAGAAATTCACAAGAACTTTTAGAAGTCGCCGGCAACTTCGTAATGAAAAATCCAAAGCAAATTAAAAAGAATTTACATTCTAATAAGAAGCTAGAACAACCCGTACACATCCATTCATTTGATTATAACGCAATAGAAGATACATTAGATTGTAGCACCATAGGGGTTGTATTAAGCAAAGTATTGCAAGGAATTGAACAGTCTGAATTATATAAAAATAAAGTCATAGATGTGTTAATTCTCGGAAGAAATAAGAAAGATATAGAACCTTTAGATGATAACGTTTTATTTAAAATAGAAGAAGTAAGCGAAAAAGAATATAACTTTAAAACGAAAATCGTTTCCGGTAGAGTACATATTTCTTATAAGACGGTGCATGGTTCCAAAGGTCTAGAAGCAGATGAAGTTATTTTATTAAACGTAAATGATAAAAAGAGCGGTTTTCCGAATAAGATGGAAGACGATAGTGTTCTTAGCCATGTATTATCAAATGCCGATGATTACTTATTTGCGGAAGAAAGAAGATTATTTTACGTAGCGTTGACAAGAACTAGAAATCATATTCATATTTTTACAGACTCTTACAAACAATCTTGCTTTATAGAGGAGTTAGAAAAGTTGCCACAAGTACGAATCGTATTACATCATGAAAACAATTTTGAAGATATGAAATGTCCAAGATGTGGAGGAAGATTGGTAAAGAGAATGAATCGAAAAAGTAAAAATGTTTTCTTAGGTTGTGAAAATGGAGGAAAAGGTTGTGATTATACAGCTGACTTTATCTTAGAAAGCGCTTTTACAAAAAAGACAGGGAAAAAAGATCCTAGAATTTGCCCTGTATGTAATGCTAGTCATTTGAAAAAAAGTAATTATGGTGAAGATTATTATTGTCCAAATTATTTAAAAACAGATGAAAAAACAACACATTTCAAAATCAACAAATATGAATTACAAGCAAAAATAGCAGAATTCGATAGAGAAAAATCAGTTTTCGAAAGAGAACAACAAAAAAAAGCAGAAGATCTAACTCCGCTTATAAACAAAAAATATTCTTTGTAAAAAATTAAAAAAACAGGCTTAATCGCCTGTTTTTCTTTTAGTAAAAATCTCGAATATTAGTGTTCATATAATATTGTCCAAGATTACGATATAAAGAGCCTTTTTCTTTTTCCAACTGTTGTTCCTGTAAATCTAAATCAATTACTGTTCTGTTTTGATTAATTAGTTTGAAAAATCCACCGAGGATAACTGCGCCAAAACCTAAAGTCGCAGCCATTCCGTATCGATTAGAAACGTTTTTTACATTCTTCTTAATAGATTGAGCAGTACTTTGCGCAGATTCAGCAGCTTTTTGTATGTTTTCAACAGTTTCAGTAGCGTTTTTATTTGTAGTAACCTCTTCAACTACTTTAGAAGCAGAGGATTTTTTATTCACATTTTCAACCACTTGTTGTACTTTTTCGGCAGCTTCCGTAGCTACATTTCCAGCTTCTTCTGTATTTTCAGTTGTAAAATGAGAAGCTATTTCTTGAAAACGAATATCGTCGATGGTATTTTTATTAATAACACCGGTAGCTACACTATTAGCTACTTCTTCAATAGTTATAAGATTAGAGGGACCGGAAAACCTAGGATCTAAACCACCTGTATTTTCAGCTTCCATTGGATCCATAGCTTTTATCAATTTGGGAATAGATTTTATGAATTTTTTTGCTTGATAGTAGATACCTTCGGAAACATGTCTATCTCTATCATATATCTGGTTACTAAACAATCCTTTTATAACAACAGCGTTATAACCGCTTAATCTTTGAATAACTTCATCGTCATCCATTCCGGTTAATTTCGTTAAGTCTTTTAAGGTCATTCCTAATAATCCGTTTTCTTTTATTTCCATTCCCAACTCTTTTGCTGTTTTAGAAAGAGTTGCGTTGATAATGGTAGCGTTTTCTTCTGTAAAGTTTTTATGTTTGTAACTATAATATTTTTTTGCACCATCAATCATTTTGTTGCCGGTTTTTCTATCTACAGAAGAAATGATATCCATAATATTATCAATTTTAGAGATGTCAGTATCATCTTCTACGTTCATTCCTATTTTTATTAGATAATCAACCAATGCCATATCTTCTAACTCGTCTAATTTGCCACTTAAAGAAGATTTAAAAAATTTCTTAGATAATTCTCGCATACCTTTTTGATTTAAAGAAATGGTTCCTTCTGTTGGTCCACCTTCGCCTTTATTTGTCATAATTTTATTATAGATATCACGAAAAGGTCCTAAAAAAGCAGCAGTAGTTGCTGAACCGGCACCCTTTTTACTCGAAATAGCACCTTCTTCGATTAATACACCGAAGATGTTGTTGTGAGTTAATTCATCGACAGATAGTCTAAAATCACTAAAATGCGATGCATTTTCAAAATGTTTCAATAGTCTGTTTTCATTTAGTTTCCAAAAAGCAGTTGCAGTAGTTGTATCAATTAAGTTACTAGCGAAACTTCGATAACTGGTTAATTCACTATGTACAATTCCGGTTTTTGATAATCCGACCAAATCTTTATATTTACCAGCTTGTCCCAACCAGTTGGCTTCTAGACTTGCAATGTGTTTATTTTCTTTAAATTCTTGATATAGATTACGAAACGCTTCTATATTTTGCACGTCTTCGTCGCCGGCGACGAACTTTTGTAAATTATTTATTTCAACGTCTGATAAAGAACCTTTATACCCTTTTTCTTTCCATTCTTTATTTTTTAATAAAAACTCATTAATCAAACGATTGAAAGAACCTTTGATTTTTGTTTTATCAGAAGGTAACGTATCATCAGTAAAAATGGTATCGATATCGTTTCGATTACCGGTCATTAATATGGAACTCATAGTTTCAGAATTAATAGAAAAATCATTTCCGTTTACAGTTGTTTTTAAAACTGTGTTAGCACCAATTACAGAATCATGTGTTTTAAATTCTTTCTTCAACTCTTTGCCAATTCTTTTCATTTCGAAGTGAAAACGAGAAAATTTTTGTTCTATAATATCTTTTATTTCCTCTTCTGTAACGTATCGACCTTTCATTTTTTCCAATGCACGGATATTATCGTGAAGACCGGTAATCAACGAATCATTCATGTCTCCATTTATTACTGCATCATATGCTTGTGATAAATTTTCATAATTAAAAACTTTTTCACCGTTTTCTCTCACTCTATATTTTTTCATCAAATTTGTGAATTCCGAATTTATTTGAGCTTCTTTTCTTATTAAAGTTTTTGCTCTTTTAGCATCTATTTTAGTATCTTTACCTAACGAAGAAAATAACAAGTAAGCGTTATCTCCGTCAAAGTCACCATTACTTGCAAGGAAGTTATCAAAACCAACCAAGAACATATGTTGTGTATTAACCAATCCTCTTCCTTCTCCTAATACAGCGTTTAGGAATGGATACTTAGCGATTTCGCCTTCGGTATATTGAACAATACGATTTGCTTTTGTAGAGAATAAATATTGGTCCGGATTTCTGTGAAGGAAGCCGTGGGTATATCCATCTTTTCCGAATTCATGAGATACATTCATTTCTTTAAACATTTGTTCAGAAGAAAAGGCAATTCCATCGATCGCGTTCATTCTGTAATCCAAATGACTACGGAAATTAGCAATTCTAGCTTCAAATTCTTCCATTGTCATTTTTCCTTTTTGAATATCACGATAAATATTCTGAAACTCTTCAGCAAGTAATTCTTTTCCACTTAAATCTAAAATATTTCCAAATGTTTTTTTCGTTAGTTTTAAAAAATCATTATAATCTTGTTTTAGTTGTTTTGATTCTTTAAATTTTCCATTAGAAATAAACAAGGAATCAATTTTATCATAACCTATTTTTTTACCCTTACTGTCAATTCCGTTGGAAATATAATTTCCAATTCCGTAAAGAAGAGAAGTTCCATCGCTCGGTTCTATGGACATACTATGAGGAATGCTATAACTTAATAATTCTTCCATTGCTTTTTTCGCAGTTCCGTTGGAATCTAAATTAATTTCTGTTAATTTCACAAGAGAGTTTAAAAAATGTTTTTGAAATTTTGCAGCTTTGGTTAGCAAACCATTATTAAAAGTTTGTAACCAACCTTTTTCATTTTTCATTAGCCCTGAACCAAACCAAAGTAACATATTATCATAAGCATCAGTAAGACCTTCTCGCATGTCAGAAGCAGATAAACCGCTTGCATTTAAATCTTCTAAAGAATAATCAAAATATTTTCCATAATCATCCATTTTAGAAATGAAATATTCCTCGATAATACCATACATTCTTTTCACTTGTGCCTGAATAGCATGTTGTTCTTGACTTTTTACATTTGGTCCTTCATCTATAATTTTTCTTAACCCGGATAATACACGAATAGGATCTGTTTTTAGTTTTTTCGTTTCGCGGTTGTATTCTGAAATTATCGTTTCTCCACTTTTGTATTCGTGATCAAATAAAAGAGTCATTAGCCCATCGTCCATAACTAATTTTCCGTTCGATGCATTTAATTTTCCTTGTCCAAGACTTCTTGCATCATAAGTGGTATGAGTATTAAATTTTTCAAAGGTATCTAAAAGGAACTGTCCAAATTCTTCAGAACGAGCAGTAGAGATATATTTACCATCTTTATTAATTTCATCAATTCTATGGAATAACATGTTCTTTAAGATTGCTCTTTGCGCTTTAATTTTATCTTCTTCTTTTGTAAATTTTCGTGTTTGACCTATATATTTAAATACTCCGTAATTATGACCGGTACTTTGTTCAATTTCCTCGAAAAGACCACTATTCGCTATTTTTGACATTTGTTCTATGTTTTCAAATTCCTTCATTTTGCTTAGATAAAATAAAGTATCATTAAGAGCAGTTAAAGGTTTGTTATGTACAATCATTCCTGCGTTATCTACAGAAATAGCACCGGTAGATACAGCCATACTTCCTTGTTTTATAGAGTTTAAAATATATTCAATGTTATCTAAGCTACCTTGTTCGCCGTTCACTCTGAAACCGTTCATGAAATTAAACAACATTGCAGCGTGCTCGTTTCCGTCTTTTTCGGCTATTTTGACACCTCTTTCAATAGCACCTTTTATTTTAGCTTTTTCATTTTGATTGCTAAGTAAAAAATCAGTCGCAGCAGATAAATGAGCCGGAGTTAATTTATTCGGACTACCATCGTTTGCTGTTTTAAAATATAGATCTACCAATAAAGTATTTTTTATATATGCATTTAGTGTTTCATTTTTTTGTATTTGAGAAGAAAGTCCTCTTAATGCTTCGGAATCGCTATGTTTTAATATTTCTTCATATCTACCTAAACGTTCAGATACCATTGAAGATAAATTATCTTCCATGTGCATAAAATCGCTTCTTAATTTTTCAATTTCGTCTGTGGTAAAACTCAATATATTTTCAGAAGCTACTTTATGTAAAAAAGATTTTTCTTCTGTAGCTTTTAATCCTGAAACTCTGTTAAATATCATGTTTTTATTTATTTTTTGACCTTTTGTTTTTTCTAAACGTTCATTTAAAATAGAAAAGAATCCATAATTTTTCACAGTTGACATATGGTTGTCATCTTGCCCTAAAGTAAATAGAAAATCTAAACCATGGTATCCTCTAAAATCTAAATGTGTATTTAAAGGAGCGATTCTATCATTTATTTTCTTTAATTGAAAACCGTAAGAAGCTGTATTTAACAAGTTAGTTGGAGAAATATAACTTGGTATTTTATCTATACTTCCGCCTGTTATATCTGCAATACGTATTCCTTCCCCAAATATTTCGTTGTATTTTTCGGAAAATCTTTCATAACCGCTTACGCCGAACAATGCTTTTTTTAGATTTAAATCTTTTTGGTTTAATCTTGCAGCTTCTCCAAAATGAATTGCATTAAATACATCTAATCCATTTTCCGCTTGCACCACAGAAGTTAACCAACCAAATTTCATCGCTCCTGTTTTCTTTTGTGAAGTAGAATCTTTCATGTTGTTAAGGAATGAAGGGAATAACATAACCCAATTAGAATTTGTTTTAACGCCGGTCATTTCGAACAATCCGTTAGTACCTTGTGCAGATACTGCTAACTCTAAACCATCATCTGCTAAATTATAAAACATTTTCATATTGGAAGCTTGTTCTGGACTATAGTTTTCTTGCAAATAACTCCAATACGTTTCTATCATACTGGATTTTAAAGTTTCACCAAATGCACGAATATTGTCATCTGTTAAACGAATACCATTTAATCTCGCTTTTCGATACATTTCTTCAATTGCCATATGTTCAATAGATGCAGTCGGAGTATGATACATATCCATATATCTATCTAAAGCTTTTTCATAATGTATATCTCTAAACCCTAACTCTACTTGTCCGTTTGAATTAACAGATGTTTTTACATCTATGCCAAAAATGTCAAAAACAGACGCTCCGTTCACAGATAATCGCATATCTTTTTGATGCAGTGCTTTTGTGAATTTATCTATTCTAGCTTGTTGAATTTCAGCCATTCTAGTAGGAGAAAGATTATCGTAAGTTTCTCCTTCTAATAATTCATCACTAAGAGGGGTAGCCGCTATGTAAGAATACATCCCTTGAAACATATTTGAAAATAACGCTCCGTTAAATCCTCTTTTTTCGTGTCCCATCTTTAAATTGGCAACCATATCTATATTTAAAATATTTCCGGTTTCTTTATTTACAAGCCCAATGATTGGGTTGATTCCACCCACTGTTGCTTTTTGCGGATTGGTAATAAGTTTAGAACCAATTCCGGCGGTAACTAAAGGCTGAAATTGAAAAGTAAAACCTTCCGGAGTAACTTTCATCCCTACTGGTAAATAATAATCGGAAGAATTTAATACTTCACCGGTTACTTGAACTAAATCACTAAAAGGGTTAGCTCTTTTTAAATGGTCGCCGGCAACGGTATTTTCTAATAAAAT